>Ga0196963_10000452_pt1 | contig 37897 bp, 25 predicted proteins | sample S1_5metaG_FD_148600 | JGI IMG/M metagenome (GOLD analysis project Ga0196963, IMG submission 148600) | Soil microbial communities from Anza Borrego desert, Southern California, United States - S1_5 | ecosystem: Environmental > Terrestrial > Soil > Desert | place: USA: California | collected... | reverse complement strand
CAACACCGGTGCGCAGATGGGCGGCTGGTACCGCAAGGAGATGAAGTCGATCGCCGACGTCAAGGGCCTGAAGATGCGCATCGGCGGCTTCGCAGGCAAGGTGCTCGAGAAGATCGGCGGCGTGCCGCAGAACATCCCCGGTGGCGAGATCTACCAGTCGCTGGAGAAGGGCACGATCGATGCGGCCGAGTGGGTGGGTCCGTACGACGACCAGAAGCTGGGCTTCAACAAGGTGGCGCCGTACTACTACTACCCCGGCTGGTGGGAAGGCGGCCCGCAGCTGGACTTCTACGTCAACAGCAAGGCCTACGAAGGCCTGTCGGCCGAGTACAAGGCGATCGTCGAGGCGGCGGCCGCTGTTGCGCACATCGACATGCAGGCCAAGTACGACGCCAAGAACCCCGCGGCGCTGAAGCAGCTGGTGGCCGGCGGCACCAAGCTCTTCCGCTTCCCGAAGGACGTGCTGGACGCCGCCTTCAAGGAATCGATGGCGCTGTACAGCGATCTCTCGGGCAAGAACCCGCATTGGAAAAAGGTGTACGAGGACTACGCCGGCTTCCGCCGCGACCAGAACCTGTGGTTCCGCTTCGCGGAAGCGGGCTTCGACGACTTCATGCAGTCGCAGAAGCTCTGAGCGGCGCGCGCCGGCTGCCCGGCGCGCCCGTGTCCCGGTCCCGCATGGCCCGGGCGCCAGCCCCGGCCCTGCGCCTCCGACAAAGCCCCGCCCAGCGGGGCTTTGTGTTTCCTGCGGCAATCAGGCCCGCAGCGGCCAGGCCGCCATGCCCAGGGCGGTCACCAGCGGGGGCAGTGTGGCGATCTTGCGCGTCAGCGCGCGCAGGTCCTTGGTGCCGGTCTTGGCGCGCAGCGAGCCGATCTGCGTGCGCACGGTCGACATCGCCACGCCATGGTCGCGCGCGATGTCGTCCGGCGTCAGCCCCTGGCACAGGCCGCGCAGCACGCGGGTCTCGCCGCTCGTCAGCTTGCGGCGGCGGGCGTAGCAGTCCAGCGTCAGGTCCGGGCAGACGTGCGGCTTGGGGCAGATCAGCAGCGCCGCGTCGGCCGTGGAGGCGGAACGCAGCGGCACCACCGCCACGTCGGCTTCGGCCGGCTCGCCGGCGCGCAGCGTCAGCAGGCTGCGCCGGCCCTGCCGGATCGCGGCCACGACGGCGCGGACCAGCGGCCCGTGGTCCATCGCTGCGTCGGCCTCCAGCTGGCCGTCCCGCCAGTGCAGCGGCAGCGCGCCTTGCGGCAGCTGGGCCGCCGCGCGGTTGCGCCACAGCAGCACGAGGGTGCTGCTGGCCAGCAGCAGCGGGTAGTCCAGTTCGTCCAGTACCTCGCCGCCCAGCAGGTCGGCCGCGGTCGCGGACATGCGCCAATCAAGCATCATCGACTCCCTGTCGTTGTGTGCGGCCGCAGTGTGGGCAGTGCGCCGGCTGCCGTCTCTCCCGCAAAATGAGGAGCCGCCGCCGGACCAGGCTCCTGCAAACACAGGAAGCGCGCGGCCAGCGCAACACGGAAGATCGGCGGCAGACCGATCGCAGCCTGGACGGTCCTTCACGGCTCAGGGAGGTGGTGGGTGAATCCGGTGACGGTGGCCTTGGTCGAGGACGATGCGCGCATGCGCGAGCGGCTGGCGCGGGCGATCGTCGCCGAGCCTTCGCTGCGCCTGGCCCACGCGGCCGCCGATGCCGGTGCGTTGCTGGCCTGGTTCGCCGACAACCCGGTGGACGTTCTGCTGGTCGACCTGGGCCTGCCCGACCTGCCCGGCACCGAGCTGATCCGCCGCTGCGCCCGCATGCAGCCGGCCTGCGCGGTGATGGTGATCACGATGTTTGGCGACGAGGCGACGATGCTGCTTTCCTTCGAGGCCGGCGCGCGCGGCTACCTGCTGAAGGACGGCACCGAGGCCGACCTGGCGACGCACGTGCTGAGCCTGCATGCGGGCGGCTCGCCGATGACGCCGATCATCGCCCGCCAGCTGCTGGCCCGCTGGAACGCAGTGAACGCGGCCGCGCCGGCCGCCCTGGCCTTGGCCCGGGCCGGCGTGGCCCCCGGGCGTGAAGCGGGCCGTGCCGCGCCGCCGCCGGAAGCCTTGTCGCGCCGCGAGGCGCAGGTGCTGGACCTGATCGCGCGCGGCTTCACCTACACGGAGATCGCCGGGCAGATGGCGGTGTCGGTGACCACGGTGCAGACCCACGTGCGCAACATCTACGGCAAGCTTGGCGTGCACAGCAAGACGGAGGCGGTGTACGAGGCGCGCCAGGCCGGGTGGCTGCCGTGACGGTGGCGCTGCGCCGGCTGTTGCCGGTGCGCGCTGGCTGGTGGCGTGGCGCACTGCTGTGCTTCGCATGCGTGCTGGTGATGGCCCTGGCGCTGGACGCCGGTCCGGCGCGGGCGGCGGCCGAGGCGCCGGTGATGCGCATCGACACCGCCCTGGCGGAGCTGCGGCCCGAAGGCGCCGCGCCGCAGGCCGGCCCGGTGACCCTGCCGCACCGCTGGGACAAGGTGTTCGGCGGCCGCGCCGGCGAGGCCACCTACACGCTGATGCTGCCGGCGCAGGCGGATCCGCGACAGCCGACGGCGCTGTTGATCGAGCGGGTGGGCAACCAGGCGCGGGTGCGCGTCGGCGGCGTCACGGTGGCCGAGATCGGCGGCCCGCACGACCGCCGCACCGATGCTGCGCGGCGCAGCATCGCGATCGCGCTGCCCCCGGGCCTGCTGCGCGCCGATGGACCGACCCCGCTGGTGATCGACGCGGCGATGCAGGCGTTGCGCGCCGGCGGCCTGTCGTCGGTGCGCATCGGCCCGGTCGCCGAGATCGACGCGCTGGACGCGCGGCTCGCGTTGTGGGGCCCCGGGGCCGCGGCCGCCTATGCCGGCGGCCTGCTGCTGATGGGCGGCCTGGCACTGGGCCTGTGGTGGCGCCAGCGTGACCCGGTGTACGGCTGCTTTGGCCTGGCGGCGCTGTTCGGCACGCTGCGCCACCTGGACAAGGTGCTGCCCGAGGCGCTGCTGCCCTGGCCCGGGTGGGGCGCGCTGCTGGCCATTGGCTACGCCTGCCACCTGGCCTTGATCGCGCGCTTCGTGGTGCTGGTGCTGGGCCGGCCGCCGGCCTGGCTGGACCGTGCCACCGCGGCCGTGCTGGCCGCGGTGGTGCTGCTGCCCGCCATCTCGTTCAGCACGCTCCAGCCGGGCTGGTGGACCGCGGCACTGGCGATCCTGGAGGCCGTGGGCCTGGGCTGCTTTGCGCTGGTGCTGCGCAGCGCGCTGGTGGAGCGGCAGGCCATCGCCTGGCTGGTGCTGTCGGCCGGCGGCCTGCTGCTGCTGGCGGGCGCGCACGACCTGCTGCTGGTGCGCATGGGGCTCTTCGGCGGTTCCAGCTTCCCGCTCACTTCGCACGCCATGTTCCTTTTGGTGCTGATCCTGGCGGGGCTGGTGGTGGCGCGCTACAGCCAGACCGTGGCCGACTACCGGGCGCTGAACCAGCGGCTGGCCGAGCGCATCGCCGAGCGCGAACGGCAGCTGCACGAAGCCTTCGCCGCGATGCGCGCCCAGCAGCATGAGCAGGCGGTGCAGGGCGAGCGGCAGCGCATGATGCGTGAGATCCACGACGGCATCGGGGCGCAGCTGGTGGGCCTGCTGGGCATGGTGGGCCAGCCGGCGGTGGACCGCGGCGCGCTGCAGGACCAGGTGAAGCTGGCGCTCGACGAGATGCGCATGGCGGTGGACGCGCTGCAGCCGGTGCACGACGACCTGACGACCGTGCTGGCCACGCTGCGCTACCGCCTGCAGCCGCGCCTGGCCGCCGCCGGCATCGAGGTGGTGTGGGACGTGCAGGCGCTGCCGCCGATGCCGGGGCTGTCGCCGCAGGCCATCCTGCAGCTGCAGCGCATCCTGCTGGAGGCCATCACCAACGTGCTGAAGCACGCGCGCGCCACGCGGGTGACGGTGGCCGCCACGCCGCGGGGCGACAACGCCGTGTCGCTGCAACTGATCGACAACGGCGTCGGGCTGCCGGCGGCCGCCGCGGATGCGCCGCCGAACGACCCGGCCAGCGGCCGCGGCATCGCGAACATGCATGCCCGCGCGGCGGCCATCGGTGCCTCGCTGCGGGTGGCGGCGGGCGCGGCCGGCGGCACCTGCGTGGCGATCGACTGGCAGCCGGGCTGATCCGGCCCCGAGCGTCTCCGAGCGGCTCCGCGAGGGCACCACGGCCGCTGCGGCGGCTTCAGGCCATGGCGCCCAGCAGCAGGTCCAGGTTCTGCAGCGCCGCGCCGCTGGCGCCCTTGCCGAGGTTGTCGAACACCGCGGCCAGCAGCACCTGGCCACGCGCCGGGTTGTCGAAGACGGCCAGGCTCATGTCGTTGCTGCCGTTGTGCCGCTGCGGGTCGAGGTGCTCCAGCGCTGCGCTCTCTTCAGCCGTCAGCACCCGCACGTGCCGGGCGCCGCGGTAGTGCTCGGCCAGCGCTTCGCGCAGGCGGTGGCCGCTTGCATCGGGCGGCAGCAGGCGCAGGTGCAGCGGAATCGTCAGCACGATGCCCTGGCGGAAATGGCTGTAGGCGGGCACGAAGAAGGGCCGCTCTGCCAGGCCGGCGTGCTGCTGGATCTCAGGCACGTGCTTGTGCTCCAGCGCCAGGCCGTACACCTGCAGCGGCGGTGGTGCGGTGGCGGCCGCGCCTTCATGGGCCTCGACACCCGCGCGGCCGCGGCCGGAGTAGCCGGACACCGCGTGGATGCTCAGCGGATGGTCGCGCGGCAGCAGGCCGGCATCGACCAGCGGTTTCAGCAGCGCGATCGCGCCGGTGGGGTAGCAGCCCGGGTTGCTGATGCGGTGCGCGCTGCGGATGAGCCCGGGCTGCTCGGCCGACAACTCCGGCAGGCCGTAGACCCAGGCCGGGTTCGTGCGGTGCGCCGAGCTGGCGTCGATCACCCGCACGGCCGGGTTCTCGACCATCGCCGCGGCCTCGCGCGCCGCGGCATCCGGCAGGCACAGGATCGCGACGTCGCAGCGGTTGATGGCGTCGGCGCGGCGCAGCGGGTTCTTGCGCTCGGCCTCGGGCAGGGTCAGCAGCTGCACGCCGGCGCGCTGCTGCAGCCGGCCGACGATCTGCAGCCCGGTCGTGCCCTGGTCACCGTCGACGAACACCAGTGGTTTCTTCATGTGCGTTCTCCTGTGATGCGTGCTGTCAAACGTTCCCCAGGTCCGGCTTCGCTGCGTCCGCCCCGCGGAGATGGAACCGCCGTGATGCCCCTTCGATTCCTGGAGAACCGCATGCTCGGGCGCGACGTAGGATTGCACAAGTTGAATTGCACAAAGGTGTCGTTCATGGATGCTGAATGGAGGGGACCGTGCGCGAACTGAGCCTGGACCGCCTGCGCACGCTGCTGGCGGTGGCCGACCTGGGCTCCTTCGCCGCCGCGGCGCGCGCGCTGCACCTGGCGCCGCCAACGGTGACGCTGCACGTCGCCGACCTGGAATCGCGCCTGGGCACACGCCTGCTGCTGCGTGGCCGCGGCGCGGTGACGCCCACCGGCACCGGCGCGGCGCTGATCGAGCGCGCCCGCCGCCTGCTCGCCGAGGCCGACGAGGCACTGGACGCCGTGCGCCGCCAGGTGGCCGGGCGCGAGGGGCGGGTGCGCGTGGGTGCCTCCACCGGCGCCATCGCCCACCTGCTGCCGCAGGCGCTCGATCTGCTGCGGCAGGAGCAGCCGGGCATCGACGTGCAGGTGGCCGTGCTGACCTCGGCCGAGACGCTGCAGCGCATCGCGGCGGGCACGCTGGACCTCGGCATCATCGCGTTGCCGCAAGCGCCGGTGGCCGGGCTGACGCTGCTGCGCTGGCGCCGCGATCCGGTGATGGCCTTCGTGCCCGCGGCCTGGGCCGCGCCGGCGCGCGCCACGCCGGCGTGGCTGGCGGCCCAGCCGCTGATCCTGAACGACGCCGGCACGCGCCTGTCGCGGCTGACGGCGGAATGGTTCGCACGCGGCGGCCAGCACCCGCGCGCCCGCATCGAGCTGAACTACAACGACGCGATCAAGAGCCTGGTGGCGGCCGGCTATGGGGCGGCGCTGCTGCCGCACGAGGCCACCGCGCCGCCGCCGGAGCCGCGCATCCGCATGCTGCCGCTGCGCCCGGCGCTGTGGCGGCCGCTGGGGCTGGCGCACCGCAGCGGCGATGCCGACGGGCCGACGCAGCACGTGCTGCGGGCGTTGACAGGCCTGCAGCGGGGATGAGCGCCGCCGGGGTCGCCGCACCGGGCTTCCTGGGCTCCGCGCCGCAGCCGCGCCCCAGGCATGGCGATTGCCGGTTCGCATGGCAAAGGGTGGCTTGACTCCCCGACATGCGCCGTGCCCGCCGTTCTTGCCTGGAGCTCCAGCCCTCCGGCGAAGGACTGGCGGGCGCTGCGCCTTTGGCGTTCAACGGTTCCGGCACGTCCCGCTCGAGACGGCTGATTGGAGAAACGATGGATCTGCGCACGAGAAACAAGGTCACGGTGCAGGGCGAGGGCCCGCTGACGCTGATGTTCGCCCACGGCTTCGGCTGCGACCAGAACATGTGGCGGTTCCTGGCGCCTCGCTACGCGGAGCGGTTCTCCACCATCCTCTTCGACCAGGTCGGCAGCGGCGGCTCGGACCTGGCCGCCTACGATCCCGTCAAGTACGACTCGCTCGACGGCTATGCCGACGACGTGCTCGAACTGATCGATGCGTTCGCGACCGGGCCGGTGGTGTTCGTCGGGCATTCGGTCAGCGCCATGACCGGCCTGCTCGCGGGCCTGCGTGCGCCGGACCGCATCACCGCCCACGTGATGGTGGGACCTTCACCCAGCTACATCAATGACGGTGACTACGTCGGCGGATTCAGCCGCGCCGACATCGAGTCCTTGCTCGAGACGCTCGAAAGCAACTACCTCGGCTGGTCCAGCAACATGGCGCCCGCGATCATGGGCGTGCCCGAACGCCCCGAATTGCAGGAGGAACTGACCAACAGCTTCTGCCGGACCGACCCGGCGATCGCTGCGCAATTCGCGCGCGTCACCTTCCTGTCGGACTTCAGGGACAAGCTGCCCCTGCTCGACGCACCTGCGCTGATCCTGCAGTGCAGCGACGACCTGATCGCCCCGCGCTCCGTGGGCGAGTACATGCAGCGCCGGCTGCCGCGCGGAGAGCTCGTCGTCATCGAGAACCATGGGCACTGTCCCCACATGAGCGCGCCGGTGGCGAGCACGGCCGCGATCGATGCGTTCCTGCATCGCTTGCTCAGCTGACCCATGGCGCTGCTGCCCCCGGACGCGGCGCTGTACGAGCAGGCGCCCTGCGGGCTTCTGCTGACGCGGACCGACGGGACCATCCTCCGCGTCAACACCACGTTTTGCCGCTGGGTGGGGCTGCAGGCGGCGGACCTGGTCGACCGGCGCCGGGTGCAGGACCTGCTGACCATGGGTGGCCGCATCTTCCACCTGACGCACTGGGCGCCGCTTTTGCAGATGCAGGGCTCGCTGGCGGAGGTGAAGCTGGACCTGGTCAAGGCCGACGGACGGCCGCTTCCCGTGCTCATGAACGTGGTCCGCCGCCGGGAGGAGGCAGGCGAGTTCGATGCCGTGTCCGTCACCGTCGCCGAGGACCGGCACGCCTACGAACGTGAGCTGCTGGCGGCGCGGCGCCGTGCCGAAGACCTGCTCGTGCAGCAGCAGCGCGCCCAGGCGGCGCTGGCGCAGGCCGAAGCCCAGCTGCGCGAAGCCCTGGCGCAATCCCGCGACCGCGCGCTGTTCGCCGAGCAGCTCATCGGCATCGTCGGGCATGACCTGCGCACGCCTTTGCAGGTGATCCGGACGAATGCGCAGTTGCTGGAAAGGCGGCGGCCAGCGGGCACGCCGCCGGACCGGGTGGCCGAAGTGATCGCCCGCAGCACCCGGCGCGCCCAGCGGCTGGTGGACGACTTGCTGGACTTCACCGCTGCACGCCTGGGGCGCGGCCTGTCCACGGCCATGGTGCGCTTCAACCTCGAACAGACCGTCAGCGAGTCCATCGAGGAACTGCGCATCGCGCACTCGGCCCATCGCATCGAGCACCTGCATGCCGGGGACTGCGAGGCCGTCGGCGATCCCCATCGCATCACCCAGCTGCTGGGCAACCTGGTGTCGAACGCTGCCGCCTATGGTGATGCCGGCAGGGCGATCGAGGTGTCTTCCGGCGGCGATGGACGCGGCGAATGGAGCCTGTGCGTGCGCAACTGGGGGCCGACCATCGAACCGTCGCTGTGCGCGAGCTTGTTCGAACCGATGGTGCGCGGCGCCATCGCGGGCGAGCAGCGCAGCGTCGGCCTGGGGCTGTACATCGTCCGCGAGATCGCACGGGCGCATGGCGGGGATGTCTTCGTCTCGTCGGTGGCGGGAGAGACGACGTTCCGCTTCGTCTGGACGAGCGAAGCCGCCGCGGCAACCCTGCGTCCCGACGCGGGGCCCTAGCCGGGGCCGGACGGCACGCTTGACCTCGCCGCGGCGGCATTGATCGGCGCCGCCGGGGCCGGGCCCGCAGCGTGGCCGTCGAGCGCCTTGCGCATGGCCGCGGCCAGCGAGGCCGGTTCAAAGGGCTTGGCAAGCACGGTGAGCCCGTCATCGAGGCCGGCTTGCAATTCGCCGGCGTAGCCGGTCATCAGCAAGACGGGCAGGCCCGGCCGGTGCCGGCGGATCCAGGCCGCGAGGCCGAAGCCGTCGGTCGAACCCGGCATGCGGATGTCGCTCAAGACGAGATCGACGGCCAGGCCCTCCTGCAGCCGCGCCACGGCTGCATCGGCGTTCCCGACGCACGCCACGCTGCAGCCGAGTGCGGCGAGCACCTGCTCTGCGGCCCGGCTCAACTCGGCGTTGTCTTCAACCAGCAGCACGCGGCAGTTCAGCTGTTGCGGCTCGGCCTGCTCGGCTGGAGCCGGGTCCGCCGCGGCCGCGCTGGCGCACAGCACCATCCGCACGCAGGTGCCGCGCCCGGGCGAACTGTCGATGCGCAGCGTGCCACCGGTCTGCGTGCACAGCCCGTACACCTGGCTCAGACCCAGGCCGGTGCCCTGGCCGGGCGGCTTGGTCGTGAAGAACGGCTCGCACACGCGGTCGAGCAACTCGCGCGGGATGCCGGTGCCGCTGTCGGCCACGCTGAGCACGACGACCCGCGCGCAAGGCAGGCCGAAGTCCTGGCCGTCGCCGTTGGCCGCGCTGATGTCCAGCGTGCCGCCGCTGGGCATGGCGTCGTTGGCGTTGACCGAGAGATTCAGGATTGCCAGTTCCAGCTCGCCGACGTCGACCTCGACGGGCCAGGTCCCCTCCGCCACGTGGCATCGCAACTCGATGCCGCTTCGCAATGCGGCCCGGACGAGTTCCATCATGGCCGGCAGGCGCTCGGCGAGCGAAGTCACCTCGCTGCGCAGGGGTTGGCGCCGTGCGAAGGCCAGCAGCTGCCGGGTGAGCCGCGTTCCGGCCTTGACGGAGCGATCGATCGCCGCGATCTGCGGGCTGTCGCGCCACTCCGGCGGCAGCTTGCGGCGCAGCACGTGCGTGTTGCTGCTGACCACCATGAGCAGGTTGTTGAAGTCGTGTGCCACGCCACCCGTGAGCCGGCCCATCGCTTCGAGCTTCTGGGCCTGCAGCGCGCTGGCGTGCGCCGCGTCCGCTTCGCTGCGCGCCTGGGCCACCCTGCGCTCCAGCTCTGCCTTGGAGCCGCGGATCTGGCGGCTCGCGCGCTGCAAGGCCGCGCCGATCTGGTCGATCTCGGCCAGGCCGCTGCGCAGCGGCGGCGGCTCTTCGTCACGCCCCACGGCCTCGGCGGCCGAGCTGAGCGCGTGCACCGGCCGCACGATGCTGCGGGCCACCAGCAGCGTCGCCACGGATGCCAGGGCCAGCATCAGCAGCGAGACGCCGGCCAGGATCGCCGTGGCGTCGCGCGCACGCGCGTTCAATTCCGCAGCCGGCATGGCGACCACGAAAGTCCATCCCAGCGCTTCGGAGCGCCGGAAGAAGGCGACCACGGCCTGGCCGTCCAGCGACTCGACCTCGAAGCGCCCGGACCCGCCCTGGCTGAGACCGGCCACCTGCGCCGCGGTGGGCGGTTTTCCGACCAGTTGGTCGAAGCTGTGCGAGCGCGCCACCACCCGCGGTGTGCGGTCGACCACGCTCCAGATCCAGTGCGGCGGCATCACCCGGTGGCGTGCCAGCAGCTGCTGCAGGTTGGCCGCGAATCCGCCCATGGAGAGATGGCCCACCACCTGCCCGTTGCGCCGCACCGGCACTTGCACCGCAAAGCTCCACTGCCCGCCGACCGGGCTCACGTAGAGGTCCGACACCAGCGTGGCACCTGGGCCGCTGCGCACGCGAAGGCTGGCCAGCCCCGGGTGGGTGGGTGGCAGGGGCTGTCCTGGTGCCACCCGCGTGTTGAGCAGTTGCCGGCCGCCCAGGTCCGCATAGGTGATGGCCGTGTCCCAGCCCCCGGCGAATTCCGATGCAAGGCTGCGAAACGCCGCCAGGTCGCCGTCGCGCAGGGCCGGCGACGCGGCCAGCACATTCAGCACCGTCTCGCGCTGCGCAATCTCGCGCTCGACCACCCAGGCCATGGCGCGAACCGCTTCATCGGCTTCCTGCTCCTGCGCCTGGCGCTGCTCCTCGTACAGGAAGCGAACGCCGGCGAGCATGGCCAGCAGCAGCGGCAGGACGAGCACCAGCACCAGCCCCAGCAGACGATTGCGGATGGTCATGGGTTCGAGGTGACAGGCCGGTGTTCGGCTTCTCCGGTGGGGCGGCACGGCTGGCCGGCCGGGTGGTCGTGCCGCCGCCGATCCAGCGCGGCACTGGTGCTGCCTGCGGCGTTGCGTGGGGGTGATCGACCGGCCGGCATGGCTAGCCCGACCGGGCCGGTGATGGGGTGGAAGCAGCGGAGTACTCGCCCGACGCCGTGTCGGCGAACAGCCGCTGCGGTGCCTGCGCATTGCGCGGCTCGATCAGCGGCTGCAGCGCCGACACGTCCAGCCCGGCATGCTGGCCGGTGGCGCGGTCGGCGATCTCGGCGGCCAGTTCGCGCAGCATCCGTGCGTTGTCGCGGATGCGCTGGCGGAAGGCGGGTTCGTCGAGGCGGTCGTTCAGGCCGGCGTTGAGTGCCGCGAACCACGGCAGGCTGGCCTGGTCCAGCATGCGCGGGTCGTTGCGCTTGCGGGCCACCGGGCCCCATTCACGCAGCAGGCGCTGCACTTCCACGTTCAGGCGCTGGCAGCAGGCCAGTTCCTCGCGCAGCGCGGAGAGGGTGCGCAGGTCAGTGATGCGCTGCTGCATGAACAGCGGGCACAGCACGCCCCAGTAGTAGCTGTAGTCCCAGATCACCTTGACCGGCAGCACCTCGGGTTCGCCGAACAGTGGGTACTGGTCCTGGTACATCGCCAGCGTGCCCTCGTAGAACGAGTGGTACAGCTGGTCATAGATCGCAGCATGAGCGTCCACGGCCTGGCCGCTGCGGTCGCGTGCGATCAGCTCGGTGATGAACGTGTTGCTGATGGCGATGTAGTCGCTGCCCGGCGAATAGAAGGGGTCGAGGAAGAGGCCGGCCTCGCCGGTCAGTGCCCAGCGGCGGCCGGAGAAGACCTGCTTGCAGCCATAGGAGAAGCTGCGCAGGAACAGGAAGTCCTGCAGCGTGTGGCGCTGCGCGTCCAGCGCTTCGTGCAGGCGCGGCTGGAAGCGGCGGAACCAGTCCATCGCCTTGTCGAAGCTGTCCATCGTCTCCAGCGGATGGATGCGCGGGTCGGCGACGATGCCGACCGAATGCGAGCCGGAGGCCAGCGGGATCAGCCACACCCAGTAGCCGGCGCCCACCAGGTGGTTGGTCGAGCGCCAGCGCTCGGGCGGCGTGCATTGGGCGCGCCATGCTTCGTCGCTGCCCCAGTCGTCGATCACGATGCGGTGGGCGACGCGGAACCACACCGCATGGCAGCGGTGGGCGTTGTCCTGCGCCAGGCCGAGCTGGCGCTTGACCAGGCCGGCGCGGCCGCAGGCGTCGACGACCCAGCGCGCCTCGGTGCGGCGCACGGTGTCGCCGCAGCGCCATTGCACCTGGTGCGGGCCGTCGCTTTCGGACAGGGCCAGCTTCGTGATGCGGGCCTCGTCGTCGAAGCGGATGCCGCGTTCACGCGCCAGCAGGCCGAGGTGGTTCTCGAAGATGCCGCGGTCGATCTGGTAGCTGGGAATCGCCAGCTGCCGGCGCGTGCCGATCTCGGTGACCTGGTCGATTTCGCGCCGGCCTTCGCTGAAGAAGAAGCGGAAGCCGAACTTCCTGATCTGCCGGGTCTCCAGGTGCTCGCGCAGGCCCAGCACCTCGGCGAAGTAGTGCGCACCCAGCTCGACGCTGGATTCGCCGACCTTGTGCGCCGCCTCGGGCACCGGGTGGGCGCGGCGTTCCAGCACGTGGATGTCCAGGTCCGGGAAGCGCTGGCGCAGCTGCAGCGCCAGCGTCAGGCCGGCGAGGCCGCCGCCCATGATCAGCACGTCGCAGCGCTGCGTGGGGGCGGTGGCGGCGGTGGCGCTGCCGTGGTCGGTCGTGGTGGCCGTCGTCATGCGTGTGCTTCCGCGGCCCCGGTGAGGTTCAGCGCAGGAAGCGCAGTGCCAGCGATTGCCGCGCCGACAGCGGCATCGCCAGCGCCGGCGTGTCGCCACGGGCCAGCGCCTCGAAGAAGGGCAGCGCATCGGCCAGCGCATTGCCGGCCAGCGCCTGCGCGGCGGGAGATGCGATGGCCGGTGCGGCGCGCTGCGTCCGCGGCTGCAGCTCGGCGTCGAACACGGCCACGGCCTGGCCGCTCATATCGGGTGTCAGCACCACGGCCACCGCCATCAGGCCGTCGCTGCGGGTGACCGAGCGCAGCGCGCCGACCACCGGCACGTCGAAGCCGACCAGCAGCACCGGCCGCTCGTCCGCCAGGCACTGGGTGGCGGCCACCAGCAGGCCGTTGGCGAAGCTGTGCTCGAAGGCGGTGAGGGCGGTGCTGGCCTCGTTGCAGCCGACGCCCATGGTCCAGTAGCCGGCCGCGGCGTTGAGCACGGAGTTGTGGAACTTGGTCGGCGAGATCAGCGTGGGCGTGCCGGCCAGCATGCTGCACAAGTGGTCGCTGATCGCCAGGTCGCCGTGCGCGGAGACGAAGACGCTGGGCAGCGACTGCGGCGCGAGGCCGCTGGCGGCGACGGCCGCGCCGGCGGCTTCCAGCGCCAGCGCCACGCTGTCGGGCGCGCGGCGGCGTTCGGCCGGCGGCAGCAGTTCGGGCGCGGGGCGGCGCGCCGGCGGGTCTTGCGGAGGTGCCTCGCCGCGCATCGCGGCGCGGGCCCGCGGCCAGCCGGGCAGCGTGGGGGCCCAAAAGGCGACGCCGGCGATCGCCAGCGGGCCCAGCGGCGTGGCGGTGCCGAGTTCGTCCAATCCGGCGGCGGGGCGGCTCATCGTCGGGCTCATCGCGCAGGTTCTCCGCGGCCGAAGACCAGCGCGCAATTGTTGCCGCCGAAACCGAAGGAGTTGCTCAGCACCACGTCGACGTGGCCTTGCGCGGGCGCCAGGCGGATCTGCGGGCCGCACATCGCATCGAGCACCTGGGTGTTGGGCGTGCCCGCCAGGCAGCCGGTGTCGAGTGCCAGCAGGCTCACCGCGGCCTCGACGATGCCGGCGGCGCCCAGCGTGTGGCCGGTCATGCCCTTGGTGGAGCCGGCATGCACCGCCGGGCCGAAGCGGCGCGCGACCAGCGCGGCTTCGACCTCGTCGTTCTTCGCGCTGGCGGTGCCGTGCAGGTTGACGTAGCCGATGCGGTCGCAGCCGACGCCGGCGCGGGCCAGCGCGTCGTCCAGCGCGCGTTCGGCGCCCAGGCCCTCGGGGTGCGGCGTGGACATGTGGTGCGCGTCGCTGGACTCGCCGTAGCCCAGCAGCTGCAGCGGGCCCGAGCCGCGTTCCAGCAGCGCGTAGCCGGCCGCCTCGCCCAGGCTGATGCCGCGCCGGTGCGCGTCGAAGGGCCGGCAGGGCTCGGGCGACACCAGCTCCAGGGAATTGAAACCGAACAGCACGCTGCCGCACAGCGTGTCGACGCCGCCGACGATGGCCGCATCGGCCAGGCCCAGGCGCAGCAGCCGCTCGGCATCGGCGAACACCTTGGCGCTGGACGAGCAGGCGGTGGAGACGGTGATGCAGGGGCCGGCCAGGCCCAGCGCTTCCTGCACGAACATGGCCAGCGAATGCGGCGTGTGCAGGCGCGGCAGGCGGCTGCCGGCGGGGAACAGGCCGTCGGCGTCGAGGCGGGTGTAGGCCTCCTCGGTGGCGCCGATGCTGGAGGTGGAGGTGCCCAGCACCAACGCGACGCGGTGGGCGCCGTGGCGCTCGCGCGCGGCGAGCGCGTGGTCGATGAAACCGTCCGCCTGCAGGCCCAGCCAGGCCAGGCGGTTGTTGCGGCAGTCCCACGCCTGCCAGTGGCTCGGCAGCGGGTTGTCTTCCAGACCGGCGACGCGGCCGATCCAGGTCGGCAGCGGGTGGTGGCTGAAGTCGTTGGGACGCAGGCCGCTGCGGTTGTGCGCGATGGCCTCACGCAGGGCGGCCAGGCCGGGGCCGACGGCGGTGGTGGCGGTGTAGGCGCTGATGCGCAGGGGCGGGATGCGGGAAGGCACGGCGCGTCGATGCTAATCGAAGCGACCGTGCCGGGCCGCGCCCGCCCCTGAGCGCGCGGCGGTCAACGCTCGTTCACGCGGCGGCGCACGATGGTGCCGATGGCGGCAATGCCCGCCAACAGCATGGCCCAGGTGCCGGGCTCAGGCACCACGGCGACCGGCAGCAGCTGGCCACGCACTTCGCCGGCCGGGTAGGCGGCGGTGTGCACGTTGACGTAGGCCAGGCCGCCCTGGAGCATGTCGAGGAAGGACATCGCCGGGTAGCCTGGGTTGGTCGCGCTGGGTGGCGTCGCGGGGATCGACGGCGCCGCCACGTCGGAGCCGCCCACCAGCAGCGAGCCACCGACGTTCAGCGAGATGAAGGGCGCGGCATCGAGGCCGATGCGCACCGGCGCGTTCTCGCCCGGCGCACCCGCGCCGTGGATGTGATAGGCCGTGGCCGGCCCGCTCAGGTCGAACACCGACATCGCGAAGTCGAAGGTGTCGTCGGCGAGGCTCGCGGTGCCGAGGTCGTCGTAGACCAGGGCTGCGAGGCCGGTGGCCGGACTGCTGACCGACTCCACTTCATTGCCCGCGTTCAACACCGCGTTGAACGAATACGTTGCCGCCGTGGCCGCCGTCGAGGCCAAGCAGAGCGCGCCGAGCGCCAACAGGGACGCATGGACCTTTTTCATGAGGCACCCTTTCAGGTAAGAAGGAAGGCAGGAAGAACCGGCGGTCTCGCTTCGAGCGAGCGCCGGCGCCAACCGGCAATCCGTGTTCCGATCGGCGGCCGCTTCGTTACCGAATGGTTCGGGCGACCCCAGGCATGCCAGGGCCTTTAGGCGTCAGCATTTCACGCAGGCATCAGCCGCAGCATCGTGATCTCGGACGGCGCGCCCAGGCGCAGCGGCGGTCCCCAGTAGCCGGTGCCGCGGCTGGTGTAGACCCACAGCCGGCCCAGGCGGTGCAGGCCCGCGGTGTAGGGTTGCTGCAGCGGCACGAAGAAGTTGAAGGGCCAGATCTGGCCGCCGTGGGTGTGGCCGGACAACTGCAGGTCGAAGCCGGCGGCGGCCGCGCCTTGGGCGCTGCGCGGCTGGTGCGCCAGCAGCACGCGCGGCGCGGCATCGGCCGGGGCGCCGGCCAGCGCGCGCTGCGGATCGCTGCGCTGCGCGGGCTCCACGTGCTGTGCCATCGGGTCGGTGATGCCGGCCAGCAGCAGGCGCGCGGCGCCGTGCTGCAGCAGCACGTGCTCGTTCAGCAGCACGCGCAGGCCCAGCGAGCGCAGGTGGGCGATCCACTCGCCGGCACCGCTGTAGTACTCGTGGTTGCCGGTGACGAAGAAGCTGCCGTGCCGTGCCCGCAGGCCGGCCAGCGGAGCCACATCCTGATGCAGATCTTGCACTCGGCCATCGACCAGGTCGCCGGTGATCGCGACCACGTCGGGCACCAGGGCATTCACGCGGTCGACGATGGCCTGTACATACGGCCGCTTCACGGTCGGGCCGACGTGGACGTCGCTCAACTGCGCAATGCTGAAGCCGTGCAGCGCGGCGGGCAGGCCGGCGATCGGCACGTCGACGCGCTTCACGCGGGCGGTGCGGCGCGCATTGGCCAGGCCCCACAGCGTGGCGATGATTCCCAGCAGCGGCACCGCCAGCGCGCTGGGACCGGCCAGCGGCGGCAGCTGCAGCGGGGCCGACAGCGGCCAGGCCAGCAGCAGCAGCGCATCGCGCGCCAGTGTCAGCACCAGCAGGACGGCGAAGATGCCCAGCGCCAGCATGCCGGCCCAGGTCCAGCGGTCGGCGGTGGTGCGCCGGCGCGCGCGCCGGCCCAGGAAGGCGGCGGGGATCAGCAGCGCACTGGCCAGCAGCAGCGCCGCGAAGGCCCAGCCGGCCGCGCCGGGCAGCAGCGGCGCGATGCGCCAGCCGATGTACAGGTGCAGCAGGGCCAGCAGCGCGAGGGGAAGCATCGACCGAAGCTGGAGGCGCGGCCGCGGCGTTCAAGCACCGCGTTCAGGCACCGGCCCGGGGCGCCGGCCCCGCCGCCCGCAACTCGCGCAGCCGCGCGACCAGGCCTGAGTGCCGGTGCGTCGCGGCGGCGATGGTGGCGGCCAGTACCTCGGGCGAGGCGCTGACGGCCACGCGCGCGCGCGCGCGCGTGACGCCGGTGTAGAGCAGCTCACGCGTCAGCACGCGGCTGCGGTGCTCGGGCAGCAGCACCAGCACGCCGTCGAATTCGGAGCCCTGCGACTTGTGCACCGTCATCGCATAGGCGGTCTGGTGCGGCGGCAGCCGCGCCGGCGCAATGGCGCGCCAGCCGCCGGCCGCATCGGGGAAATGCACCGCCAGCGCGCCGTCGGGCCCGCTGGGCAGCGCGATGCCGATGTCGCCGTTGAAGAGCTTCAGCAGGTAGTCGTTGCGCAGCACCATCACCGGGCGGCCGGTGTACCAGGCCGGCGGCGCGGCGCCGGCCGGCGCGGTGTCCAGCGCGGCTTGCGCCAGGCGGCCGGCGTGCTCGTTGACGGCTTCGACGCCGCGCGGGCCGGAACGCAGCGCGCACAGCACGCGATAACGGCTGAAAGCGGCGGCCACGGCGGCGGCGTCCGACGGGTCGCGGCGCACCGCGTCGAAGTAGCCGGCGTAGCCCGCGGCGATGGCCTGCAGCGTGGCGGCGCCGGGCGTGGCGCCGCCGTCGTCCAGCCAGCGCAGCGACGGCGCTTGGGCCGGATCACGCAGCGTGGCCAGCGCGTCGCCGGCGCGGCCAGCGCTGATCTCGGCCGCCAGCCGGCCGATGCCGGTGCCGGCGGCGAAGCGGAAGTTGCGCTGCAGCCAGACCACGCTGTCGGGCAGCGCGGGCGGGGCGCTGCCCACGCCAGCCGTGGCTGCCGTGACCGCGGCGGGCGGCACGCCGCAGACCGCGGCGATGTCCTGCGCGGCGGCGTCGCTCAGGCGCCGGTCGGCGCTGAGCTCGGCGAACACGGCACCCGATTCGACCGCTGCCAGCTGGTCCTTGTCGCCCAGCAGCACCAGGCGCGCGTCGGCCGGCAGCGCTTCCACCAGCCGTGTCGCCAGCGCCAGGTCCAGCATCGAGGCCTCGTCGACGATCAGCAGGTCGATCGGCAGCAGCGAGGGCGCGGCCAGGGCCGGCAGCGGCAGGCCGGGCGCGGTGCCGAGCAGGCGGTGCACGGTGAAGGCCTCGGTCGGCAGCCGGTCGCGCAGCGCGGGCGGCAGGTGCTGCGCACGCTCGCGCAGCGCCTCGGCCATGCGGGCCGCGGCCTTGCCCGTGGGCGCCGCCAGCGCGATGCGGCAGCCGGGCTGCTGCTCGACCAGGCAGGCCAGCAGGTTGACCACGGCAGTGGTCTTGCCGGTGCCGGGGCCGCCGCTCAGCACCACCAGGCGCTGGCGCAGCGCCAGCGCGGCGGCGGCCTTCTGCCAGTCGATGTCCTGGGCCGGCGCCGGCGCCGGTGGATCCAGCTCGGCCAGCCAGTCAATCTGGCCGCTGTCCTCGTGGTGCGGCCGGCGCCGCCTGGCGCCTTTCGCGGACGCAGGCGTGGGCGTGGGCGCGGGCGCGGGCACTGCGGACGCGTCTCGGGCTGGGCCGAACCGGGCATCGAGCCGTTGGCGTGCCGCCGCATCCAGCGGCTGCGGCGGCGCCGAGGCGGCCTGCCACAGGCGCGCGGCCAGGCGCCGCTCCAGGTCGAAGAAGCGCTGCAGGTAGAGCCGGCCGTCCTCGTCCAGCGTCAGCGGCCGGCTGCCGGGCGCGGCGGCGCTGCCGGTGATGCCGCTGGCCTCCAGCGCGGCGCGCCAGGCGGCGCTGTCGGCCGGCAGGCCCTCGCCGCGGGGCAGTTCGTCCAGGAGCAGGCAGACCTGGCCGTTCGAGGTGGCCAGGCTCAGCAGCTCGGCGGCGCGGTATACGGCGCGGGCCAGCGCCGGCGTGGCGCCGCGCTGCAGCGCCCAGCGTTCGGCATGGCGCGCAAAGACAGCGGCCAGCGTGGCGTCGGGCGCCTCGGCCGCCGGATGGGTCGGGGCGGGCAGGGCGGCCGTCATCGCGCGTGGCCTTCCAGCAGGGCCGACAGGCGGTCCAGCGCCTCGTCACGCGGCCGGTGGAAATACAGGCCGCAGGGCGTGCCGTCGGGCTGGCGCCAGCCGGGCCGCAGGCCGCGCACGAAGAGGTAGGCGATGCCGCCATAGTGCCGCGCCCGCTCGTAGCCCTCGATGCGGCGCGCCAGCATGCGATCGAGCGCCACGCTGTAGAGCAGGTGCTGCAGGTGGTAGCCCTGCGTGGCCATGGCGGCGGCCAGCGGGGCGGCGGCGTAGTCCTCGGGGCGCTCGCCCAGGTGGTTCGATTTCCAGTCGACGACGAAGTAGCGGCCCTCGTGCTCCAGCACCAGGTCGATGAAGCCCTTCAGGTAGCCGCGCAGCGTGTCGAAGGCCAGGCGCGGCATCGGGTAGTGCAGGGCTTGCAGCAGGCGGTTCAGCGCCGCGGCGTCGACCGGGCCCGCGGGCAGGTGGAATTCCATCTCCTTCAGCACGCGCCCGGAAGGCAGGCTGGCCAGGCGCAGCGGCGTCTCGGTGCCCAGCGGCAGCGGCGTCTGCAGCACGTCGTCCAGCAGGCGGTGCAGCATGCGGGCGCGGCGGGTGCGGTCGGGCACGGGCTCGCGGTCGGGGCCCGGTCCCCGGTCGGGAGGAAGCGTGCTGCGGTGGGCGCGCAGCACCTGCTCGATGGCGTCGGGCCAGCGTGCGGGGTCGTCGAAGTCCACCGCCTCGAACAGCGCGTGCAGCGCGTCGCCGGCGGCGCTGCCGCGCGGGAAGTGCAGCACGTCGTCGTCGGCCAGCGCGGCGGCGGGCACGGGCTCCGCGCTGGGCGGGGGCTGTTCCGGGACGCGCTGGTCGTGCTCGATCGCGGCGTCGTCGTGCGCGGCGCCGTGCGCCAGGCCGCTGTAGCTGCCGATGCGCCAGGGCGGCGCCGGGCGCGGTGGCGGCGGCAAGGCGGCCAGCGTGTCGGGCGCGGCATCGGCGGCGGGCAGCGGCGTGCCGGGGCTGTCGGGCAACGGCGCGACCGCGATGGCGCCGGGCTGCGCGTTGGCCAGCGCGCGCCAGGCCTGGCCGATGGATTCGACCTCGCCACCGCCGGCCAGCCAGTCGCCCGGCGCATGGCCGGCGCCGGCGGCCAGCCAGTTCAGCACGCTGCGGCAGCCTTCCTTCACGCTGCCGTTGGCGCCCGCCGGCGTGCGGTAGCAGCCGGCCACCAGCACGCAGCGGTTGACGGCGCGCGTCAGCGCCACGTAGATCAGGCGCAGCGCCTCGGCGGCCTGCTCGTCGCGGATGCGGTCGCGCACCGCGCTGTCGCTCACTTCATCGGGCAGGCCGCGGCGGAAGTCGACCACGCCCTGGCCGGTGTCATCGTGGTACTCGGCGCCTTCCACCAGGTCGGCCGCGCCGCCGAGCCGGCCGTCCCACAGGTAGGGACAGAAGACGATGGGGTATTCGAGGCCCTTGGACTTGTGGATGGTGACGATCTGCACCAGGTTCTGGTCGGATTCCAGGCGCAGCTGCGTGCTGTCGTCGCCACGGCCGTCCTGGCGGCGGGCCTGGAACCAGCGCAGCAGCGGTTCCGGCGCGGCATGGTCCTCGGCCGCCTGCTGCAGGCATTCGGCCAGGTGCAGCAGGTTGGTCAGGCGGCGCTCGCCGTCGGGCCGGGCCAGGAAACGGGTGGGGACGCGTACTTCAGACATCAGCACCCGCACCAGCACGCCGATGCCGCGCTGGGCCCAGGCTTCGCGCCAGGCGGCGAAGCGCTGCACCCAGCCGGCCAGCGCCGCTTCGTCGGTGGACAGGGCGTCCAGCGCCGCGGCGTCCAGGCCCAGCAGCTCGGTGGCGAGCGCGGCTTTCAGCAGGCGCTCGCGCGTGGGCTCCAGCATGGCGGCCAGCACGCGTTCGAGTTCCTCGGCATCGGGGCTCAGGTAGATGCTGGCCTGCGACAGCTCGACGCTGCCGACGTTCAGCGCCGCCAGCGCCTGCCGCACTTCCGCGCCCTGGGCATGGCGCCGCACCAGCACCGCGATGTCACCGGCGCGCAGCGGCCGGCCGCCCAGCGTGACGTCGCCGCGGCGGCCGGCGGCGACAAGCCGCGCGATCTCGGCCGCGGTGGCGCGGGCCACCGCGTCGCGCGCGGCGGGCTTCAGCGGCGGCAGGCCGTCGTCGCCCGGCGGCAGCAGCCAGAGCTGCAGCGCGGCGGCGCTGCTGCCCTCCGGCGTGGCGTCGTGCAGCGGCTGCCGCGGCTTGGCGCCGGCGGCCACCGGCTGGTAGCCCAGGCCCGGCAGCATGAAGGCCTGCGGGTTGGCCGAGAACAGCGTGTTCAGCGCGTCGATCAGCGGCTCGGTCGAGCGCTGGTTCTGCGCGAGCGTGTATTCGGCATCGGCCAACGCGCGCGCCTTCAGGTAGGTGTGCAGGTCGGCATTGCGGAAGCTGTAGATTGCCTGCTTGGGATCACCGACGAAGAACAGCGGCCCGGCGCTGTCCGCGGCATCGAAGGGCGGCCGGCCGGCAGCCTCGCTCCCTCGGGTCGCGGCCGGGGCGGCGGCGCGCGGCCCCGGGGGCGCCGTGTAGATGCGGCGGAAGATCTCGAACTGCAGCGGGTCGGTGTCCTGGAACTCGTCGATCAGCGCGGCCGGAAACCGGCTGCGCAGCGCGGCGGCCAGCGCATCGCCGGCGGCGGGGTCGGCCAGGCGCTGGTGCAGGTTGAACAGCATGTCGTCGAAGGCCACCTGCCGGCGCTGGCGCTTGGCCTCGCGCAGCGCGCGCGGGCCTTCGTCCAGCAGCTCGCGGATCAGGCGCAGGCGCTGCAGCTCGACGCCGGCGGCGGTGGCCGTGCGCAGGTCGATCAGCTGCTGCGCGGCATCGAAGAAGGGATGGCGCGGCGTGGCCTTGCCCTTCTTGGTCTTGTCAGCGAGCGACTGGGCACCCAGCAGCGTCCAGCGATCGACCTTGCCGGCCAGCGCATGGCGTGCATCGGCCGAGGCCAGCACGGCGTCCCATTCGGCTGCGGCGTCCTGCACGCCGGCTTCCTTGTACGAGTTGGCGTTGAGCTGGTCCAGCGCGCCGAGCACGGCCTGCACGATGCCGGCCCGATCGGCCAGCCACAGCTGCCGTGCGTGGTCGTGGGCCGACTGCAGCGCTGCCGCGTCGGCCGCCGGCCCCGCCTCCAGCGCGGCCGGCCACTGCACCCGCGCCAGCGGCTTGGCCAGCTGGCGCTTCAGCAGCTTGATCAGCGTCTGCGGCGTGTCGCGCTTGCGCGCCAGGTGAGCGGCCAGCGCCGGGTCGATCCGGTCGGCGGCGATGCGGCGGCGCCAGAAGTCGTGCACGATCTCCTGCAGCAGCAGGCTGTCGTCGGGCACCAGTTCCAGCGTCAGCGGCACCTGGGCGCTGAAGGGCGCGTCCGACAGCGCGCGCTGGCAGAAGCCGTGGATCGTGAAGATCGAGGCCTCGTCGAAGCCGTGCAGCGCGCGGTCCAGTCGCAGCAGCATCGCGGCGTCGTCCAGCGCCGCCCGCTGGCGCAGCGTGCGCACCAGCTCGGGCACGAAGGGATCGCCCGCCGGCGCCGCGCCGCCGCGCAGGAAGGCGCGGGTGTCGACGATGCGCTGGCGGATGCGGTCGCGCAGCTCGGCGGTGGCCGCGGTGGTGAAGGTGAGCACCAGCACCTGCTGCACGTCGCGGCCCTGTTCCAGCAGCAGGCGCAGGTACAGGCCGCAGATGTTCCAGGTCTTGCCGGTGCCGGCGGAGGCTTCGATCAGCCGCACGCCTTCCAGCGGGCAGCTGAAGACGTCCAAGGGCGTCATGCCGGCCCCTCTTTCAGCGCGGCCTGCAGCGGATCGAGCACCTGGTGCGCGAGGCGGTGGAACTCGTCGAAGGCCTCGGTCATCGGGTCGGGCAGGCCGCGCAGCGCCAGGCGGATCCAGGGGTCGGTACCTTCGCCGAACGGGAACATCGGGCTGCCGCGCCAGCCCTGCAGGGCCTGGGACCGGCTGTCGTTGGCGCCGACGTAGCGCCAGGCGGTCTTCGGAAAGAAGTACAGCGGCCGGCGCAGGCCCTGGTCCAGCAGCGCCAGCAGGTCCTGCAGCGTCGATAACGCGTTGTCGACGCGGCCGAAGTGGACGACGCCATCGCGCGCGATCCAGGTGCTGGCCGGCTCCGCGCCGGCCGGCGGCTGCGCGTTCAGCAGCAGGTGGCGCAGCCAGGCGGCCAGCAGGTCGCCATGGCGGGCGTCGTCGTAGCGCTGGCCGACGAGGCCGTGCGGCCGCAGCTCGGCAAAGCCGCCGTGCAGGCGCCAGCGCTGGCCGCTCACCTGAAGCGTCAGGTCGACGAGGTGCGGCGGCAGGCATGGCTCGGCGCGCTGCTGCAGCAGCTGGGTGGCAAAGGCGCGCAGCGTGACCAGCTCGCGGTCCAGCGCCTCGCGCGCGTAGGCGCCGGCGGGCCATTCGGTGCCGGCCTGGGCCAGGCGGCGCAGCGCGGCGTCGTCCGCGCCGGCCAGCAGCGCCGGCAGCAGGCGGTCGGCCAGCGCGCTGCGTGCGGGCAGCTCGGGCACGAAGGCCTCGTCGTCCTGCAGTTCGTCCTGGGGCTGGCGCAGCTGCAGGCCCAGGCGCTCGCGCAGCAGGAAGCGGCAGGGGTGGCGGAAAAAGGCCACCAGGCGGTCGATCGGCAACTCGCGCCAGGCAGCGTCCGGTTCCGGCAGCGGCGCGGCGAAGAAGGGCTGCTGCGGCTCCGGCGCGGTGTTCTGGTCGTCGGGGTCTTCCTCGTCGTCGAAGGCCGGGGCGTGCAACCGGGGCGGCGGCGCGGCATGGCGGCGGCGCAGCGCGTCGGCGTATTCCTGGTGGTGGCTGCGCAGCGCGGGCCGGCTGTCGCTGCGGAACGGCAATTCGGAGAAGGCCTGCAGCGGATGCTCGACCACCAGGCGTGCGCGCGCCTGCGGCCAAGACTCGCCGAACCACGGCGCCAGGCATTCCAGCAGCTCGGACACCAGCACCGAGGGCGGCAGCACCGCGTTGTCGCGCACGCTGCGGCCGACGTGGCTCAGGTGCAGCGTCTGCTGCGCGGCGAGCAGCAGGTCGAGGAACAGGTTGCGCTCGTCGGTGCGGCGCTGGCGATCGCCCAGGCGCGGGCGCTGGGCCATCAGGTCGAACTCGGGCGGTCGCGCGGCGGTGGGGAAGGCGCCGTCGTCGAGCCCGATCACGCAGACCACGCGGTAAGGCAGGCTGCGCAGGCTGCTCATCGACGAGAAGGTGACGCTGCCGCCCGGCACGCCACCGCGCGCCGGGTCGTCCAGCAGGCGTTCCAGCGCGGCGCGCACCACGTCCAGCGGCAGCGGCTGCTCGTGCGCGGCGTGCTGCCATTGCGCGGCCAGGCGCTGCACGGCTTCGCGCACCTCGCGCAGGTCTTCCAGCTCGTCGTCGGCGGGGGCGATGAAGTGGTCCAGCGCCTCGGCCAGGTGCGTGCTCCAGGCCGCCGGCAGCGGGCCGGGGCCGGTGGCCAGCGCGCGCCGCAGCTGGTCCAGGTGGTCGAGGCAGCGGCCCAGCGCGCCCAGCCAGAGCGCCTCGGCGCCGTCGACCGGTCCGGCGGGCAGGCGGTCGCCGAAGGGCTCGGCCACCTCGGCCGGCAGGGCATAGCCCAGCATCAGGCGCTCCAGGCCGTCGGCCAGGCTGTGGCACGCGGCAGCGGGCAGGCCCAGGCTGTCGCGGTGGTCGGCGTCGAGCGCCCAGTGCACGTCGGCGGCCCGCAGCCACTCGTGCACGCGGTCAAGCGCCTCGGCGCCCAGGCCGAAGCGGCGCGCCACCGGCGCCTGCTGCAGCAGGCCGAAGACCTCGCTGACGCCGCAGCGCGAGCCCAGCAGCGCCAGCAGCTGCAGCAGCGCGCGGGCGATGCCGTTGGCGCGGCTGCGGGCGCGGCCGGTGATGCTGTAGGGGATGAAGCGCTCGCGCGGGGCGGTGCCGAAGACGGCGTCGATCAGCGGCGCGGTGGCGTCCAGGTCGGGCGTGACGACCAGCACCTGGTCCAGCGGCGGCGGGTCGTCGCCGGCCAGGAGGCCGAGCAAGCGGTCGTGCAGCACCTCCAGCTCGCGGCTGCGCGAATGGCAGGCATGGACCTCGAGGCTGCGGTCGCCCTCGGCCAGCGCGACGCTGCCGGGCGCCGGGTCTTCGAGCGCCAGGATGGCGTTGTGCAGGCGCGCGAGCAGCGTGCCGCCGGGTAGTTCGTCATAACGTTCATCGTCGATGGCACCACCGCCGGCGCCATCCGCGGCGCCATCCCCGGCGGCATCCCCCGCCGCGTCCACCAGCAGGCCCAGCTGCGATTGCGCCTGCCCGCCCCAGGCGGCCAGCAGCGGCTGCCCGATGTCGCGGAAGGCGGCTTCGCCGCGCTCGGCCAGCGTGGCGAGCTGGCGTGCGTCGACCACGTCGAACCAGAACTCGCGGCAGGGGTTGAGGGCGTAGACGTGCACGTCCATCACCCGGCCCAGCGCCCGCAGCAGCTGCAGGTGCAGCGGCGGCATGGCCGGCAGGCAGAACACCTGCACCCGCGGCGGCAGGCGGCCGGCCTGGCGCAGCGCTTCGGCCTGCTGCTGCAGCGCCGCGACGAAGGCCGGCGCGGGGTCGCGCTGCTCGGGCGGGAGGAGGGTGGTGAGCTGGTGCCACAGCGCGGCCTGCCAGGCGGCATCGGGCGAGCGCGGCGGGGCCTGCCGGTCCCCGCCGAGTGGCCGTGCAGCGGGCGGGATGGCGGACGGGTCGTCGCCGTCGTGCACGGTGGCCCAGGCCCGCAGCCATTCCGGCCGGTAGGTGGCGTATTGGTCGAACAGCGCGGCCACGCGCTGCGCCAGCTCGTGCCGCATCACCGCGTCGGCCTGGCCCAGGTAGCCGGCCAGCCGCGGGTAGGCCGCGAAGGCGCCGGGCGCGGCGAAGGCGGCGTCGATGCGCCAGGCCATCACCGCCGGGTCCAGCGGTGAATGCGCCGGCAGCCCCGGCAGCACCTGGCGCATGCGCTGCCACAGCCAGTGCGCGAGGTAGCTGAAGCCCAGGTTGGCGCAGACGCCGTGGCGCCGCGCCAGCCGCAGCGTCAGCGCCCGCTGCACCGCGGCGCTGGGCACGATGACCGGCTCGGCCGCGAGCACCGGGCCGTGGTGCTCGGCCAGGCGCTTCACCAGCAGGTCCGACAGCGTGTCGAAGCGGTTCGAGAAGGAGAGGGTCAGCATGGGCGGCGCGGGCGAGCCGCATCCTGCCATGCCGGCCGCGGGCAGCGGCGCGGGGCAGGTTGCAGGCCGTATGCAGCCCCTATGCAAGGCCGCATGCAGGCTGCAGGCAGCCCGCATGCCGCCCGCATGCCGCCTGCAGGCAGGCCGTACAGTGCGCGATCCGTTGCTGCCACCGCTTCTCTTCGAATGGCCAAGACCGACCGCGTCTACAAGATCGAGATGCTGATCCGCCACCGCGGGCACGTGAGCTTCCGCGAGCTGCTGGACGAGCTCGAGGTGTCCCCGGCGACGCTGAAGCGCGACATCGAGTACCTGCGCGACCAGCTGGGCGCGCCGATCGAGTACGACCGCTTCGTCAACGGCTACCGCTTCGGCGCCGAGTTCCGCGGCCAGAAGCACGAGCTGCCGGGGCTGTGGTTCAGCGAGCGCGAGCTGTACTCGCTGCTGATGGCGCACCAGCTGCTGGGCGAGTTGGACTCGGACGGCACGATCAGCCGCCACCTTCAGCCGCTCCTGGACCGCATCCACCAGCTGCTGGGCACCGGCGAGGCCGATGCGCGCGCGCTGATGAAGCGGGTGAAGATCATCAGCCCCGCCAAGCGCCCGGTGCCGAGCCAGTATTTCGAACGCGTGGGCGAGGCGCTGCTGAAGCGCCGCCGCATCCGCATGCGCTACCTCACCCGCACCCGCAACGAGGTGAGCGAGCGCGACGTCTCACCCCAGCGCCTGGTGCACTACCGCAACACCTGGTACCTGGACGCCTGGTGCCACACGCGCGAGCGGTTGCTGCGCTTTGCGCTGGACGCGGTGCAGGAGGCCGGCACGCTGGAAACACGCGCCAAGGACATCGCGCTGAAGACGGTGGAGGCGGAGATGGACGCGGGCTATGGCATCTACGCCGGCGCCAAGGCGCGCTGGGCCACGCTGCTGTTCGACGCCCAGGCGGCGGCCTGGGTCAGCCGCGAGGAGTGGCATCCCGAGCAGCGCGGGCGCTGGCTGGCCGACGGCCGCTACGAACTGCAGCTGCCCTACAGCGACGAGACCGAGATCGTGATGGACATCCTGCGGCAGGGCAGCCAGGTGACGGTGGTGGCGCCGGTGGAGCTGCAGCGGAAGGTGGCGGCGCAGCTGGAGGCGGCGGCGGGGCGGTATCGGGTGGGGGACGCGGCTGCGGTGGGGTGAAGGCTCGCGGGCCGCTGTTCTCGGTGTGGACTCTGCGGCGGCATGGCCATCCACATTGAAGAGTGTTTGATCCACCACGCCCCCCTAGTTCTTTGGGGCGAACAGGCTTGCCCGTCCTCCAGAATCCCCGCTCACCGCGGCGCAACCGACGCCGCGCATTGCAGGGGGATTGAGTGGACCACCACAAGGCGGCACAAGCCGTTACGGCATTCCTGTCCGGCTCGGACGGCAGCTTCGACACCAACACCCGCCTCCATCACATCGAGTGCGACGGCCCGCTCAGCGGCGACCTGGTCGAAGCCTGGAGCCTGCGTGAAGAGCTGAACCAGCCCTGGCGGCTGGAGCTGAGCGTGCTGAGCCTGGAGGTGGGCCTGCCGTTGCAGGAGATGCTGCAGCAGCGCCTGAACCTGCGCAGCACGCTCAGCGACGGCAGCGAGCTGTGGCGCGGCGGCATCGTCACCGCCGCCAGCGCCGACGACGCGGACGGCGGTTTTGCGCGTTATCGCCTGGTCGTCGAACCGTGGATCGGCCTGCTGGCCCACACCCGGCGCAGCCAGGTGTGGCAGGAAAAGTCCCTCATCGAGATCGTCGAGAGCGTGTTCTCGCAGTACAGCGCCCATGCTTCGTGGCGCTGGGCCGATTGCGTGGCCGCGCACCTGGCGCAAAGCCCCTTCAACGGCAGCGGCGAGCACCGCAGCTACACCCTGCAGTACCGCGAGACGGATCTCGCCTTCGTCTCGCGCCTGCTCGCCGAAGAGGGCCTGGTCTACCGCTTCGAACGCGATGAAGGCGCCCCGCTGGGCCACACGCTGGTGATCCTGGCCGACACGGTGGACAAGACCAGCTGCCCCGAGGACCCTTGCAGCGCCAACTCCCTGGGCGGCCAGGGCATCCGCTACCACCGCTCGGCCATCATCGAGGACCAGGACACCATCCAGGCCATCGGCGGCGTGCGGCAGCTGCCGATCGCCAACGCCGTGGTCGCGGCCTGGGATTACAAGGCCAAGCGCGTGGTGGCGGCCAGTGCGCCGACCATCGGCAGCCTGGGTGGCGAGCAGGCGCCCCGGCTGGAGGCCTTCGACTGGTCCGGCGCCTATAGCTTTGCCACCGGCGCGGCCGCCGAGCGCGCCGCCGAACTGGCCCAGCAGGCGCACGAAGCCCGCCACAAGCACTGGATCGGCCGCAGCACGGTGCGCAGCTTCGAGCCCGGGATGCATTTCACGCTGACCGAATCGTCGCTGGACGTGCTGGCCGCGCTGGGGCAGGCCACCGGGCAAAGGAAGGATGACCGCAGATTCCTTCTGACGCGGGTCATCCATGCCAGCATCTCCAATCTCCCCAAGGACACCAACGAAGCCATCGTCACGCTGCTGGACGATGGCGGTGCAGACCTGCTGGCCGACTGGGTGCCCGACGAGGTGAAGGCCCAGGCGGCCGAGGCGGGCTACGGCAACCACTTCGAGGCGCTGCGCGCCAGCGTGCCCTGGCGTCCGGCGCTGCAGGACGACAACGGCCTGCGGCTGAACCCCCGGCCCACTGCGCCGCAGCACCTGCTGGCCACGGTGGTCGGCCCGGCGGGCCAGGAGATCCACATGGATGCGCTGGGCCGCATCCGCGTGCGCTTCGATTTCCAGACCCAGCCGATCGGCCCGGCCACCAGCGAGTCCAGCACCTGGGTGCGGGTGCTGCAGGCCTACGCCGGCCCGGGCATGGGCCTGCAGTTCATTCCGCGCATCGGCCAGCTGGTGCTGGTCGCCTTCTTCGACAACGACATCGACCGGCCCTACGTGCAGTGCGCGCTGTACGACGGCCGCGGCGAAGGCGGCGTGCCAGCCACGCCGGGCGGCAAGCCGGGCACGACCGACACCACCGTCTTCGCCAAGTCCAGCGACCACCGCCCGAGCGCGCAGGGCAACCTGACCGGTGGCCACGGCCCGGCCTGGCACGGCGCCAGCGCGGCCGATGCGATTCCCGACGGCGGCCAGCGCAATGCCGCGGCCATCTCGGGCTGGAAGCTCGCCGAGTACGGCGGCATCGGCTACACGCAGCTGGCATTCGACGACAGCAACAACCAGCTGCGCACGCAGATGGCGGTGACGCAGCATGGCAGCCAGCTGAACCTGGGCCACCTGATCCACCAGGCCGACAACCACCGCGGCAGCTTCCGCGGGCTGGGGTTCGAGCTGCGCACCGATGCCTATGGCGCCCTGCGTGCCGGCGCGGGCGTGGTCATCAGCACCTATGGCCAGCCGGGCCAGCAACCCGCGGGCGACCTGACCGCGGCGATGGCGCTGGCCAAGCAGATGGAGAAGCTGGGCGAGGTGATGAACCAGGCTGCCAAGCTGCACGAGACCGTCAAGCTGGCCGCGGACATTGGCAGCCATGAACTCGGCAAGAGCTTCATCGACGACGCGGCCGCGCCGTTCAAGGCATTGCGCAAGGCGGTCTCGGGCATGTTCGATGAGCTCAGCGCCGAACAGGCCGCAGCCGACGCAGCGGCCAAGAACATCACCGCCGGCGACGACAAGCTGCCGCACACCACCGACCCGATCGTCGCGATCAGCGCCAAGGCCGGCCTGTCTGTGAATGCCGGACAGGACGTGCAACTGACCGCCGCCGAGACGATCAGCAGCGTGAGCGGACAGGACACCCACTTCGCCACCGGCGGCGACCTGCGCATCCACACCGGCCAGGCCATCGGCATGCTCGCCGGCGCGATCGGCCCGGGCAAGAAGGCCGTGGGCAAAGGCATCACCGTGATCGCCGCCCAGAAGGACATCGAAATCCAGGCCCAGAGCGACACGATGCAGATCGCCGCCAAGGGCGACATGCTGATCGAGAGCGAGAACGGCCATATCGAAATGGCAGCAAAGGAACGCTTTCTGGCACGTGTCTCGGGCGGCGCCTCCATCGAGATATCCGGCGGCAACATCATCCACGCCTGCCCCGGCACGATCACCGTGCTGGCGGGGCACAAGAGCTACCAAGGGGGCGCCCGGGTGAACTACCCGCTGCCGCCCTTCCCACGGCAGATCTGCAAGGCCTGCCTGCTGAATGCGGCGGCCAACGGCTCGGCCTTCGCCAAGCGGGGTTGAGCCATGCCGGCGACCGACATCGGCATCCTCCGCGCGGCCGCGAGCGAAGCCCCGCTTTTCGCGATCATCGACGTGGCCAGCGCGCCTGGCGCATTGCGCCGATTGCCCGCAAAGGGCCGTCAAAACTGGTGCCTCTTCGAAGGCGTCGGCATCGAAGACGCCCAGGCCGTGGCCCCATGGCTGGTGCCGATTCCCGCGCATGACGACCAAATGCTCGAAGCCACCTGGCAGCTGGCGGTAGACGCCCCCTGCCTCACCTGGCTGGCCAGCGCCCTGCCCACGCAGCAGCTCGCGTCCCGCCTGTGCCATCGGACCGAGGCATGCCTGCCAGGCGGTGACGAGGTGGTCCTGCGCTACTACGATCCGCGCATCCTGAACGAACTGGATGCCGGCCTGGCAGGCGACCTGCGCCAGCGATTCTTCTGCCTGGGAAAGACATGGCTCTACCTGGACCGGGATCGGCAATGGCACCACATCGACCTGACGCCTCCGGGCCGCGACGATCCGCTGGCACACCCCATGGCCCTGCCCCCTGACACGGAGAACATCCTGATCCAGGCCAGCGAGGCGGGGCAGGCCCTGGCCACGGCCCAGGCCCAAGCCATGGATGTCATGGCGGCGCTGCGGCCCGCAGCCGCATTCGACTTGGCCAAGCGCTGCGGGCGCGAACTGGCGGCCGCCGGCATCGACTCGCACGCAGCGCGGGTGATGCTGCTGCTGCTCGCGGCGCCCAGCGCCGGCCGGCTGCTGGACACGCCGCACTGGTCGTCAGCGCAGGCCCGGCTGAAAGCGCGCACCCTGGACCTGGACGCCATGGCGGCCGAACTGGCGCAGGTGGCGACGGACGGATCGACCTGAAGGCATGAGGCTGGCGCTCGTGGCCTTGTCATTCACCACCCTGGCCGGCTGCACGCCACGGGTCGAGGGCGACACGCGGCTGCCCGCGGCCGCGTCAGCAGCACCGCCCGAGCCCCGGAACCACACCCTCACCATCGTCGGCTACAACTACACCGACCGCTACATCGACAGCTTCGACGCCGCCGGACAGGGGGGCGGCAACCTGTTTCTCAGTGGCCCGAGCTCCGGAGGCGGTGGCGGAACCTGCTGCGTCGGCTTCTGGTCCGCCACGCCGCTGCCCAAGAAGATCAAGGTCGATTGGGTGGGGGCCTACTGCAAGCAGGCGGTCACCGACGACGAAGGCCAGACCATCGTTCGACGCGAACCACTGTGGCGCACCGCCGACGCCTACATCCATGGCCCGATCCCCGACAACCCGGGCTACCTCGAAGTCCACTTCTACAAGGACGGCCACGTCGAGGTCGCCGTCACCGCGCGGCCCTCGCCGCCGCGCCTGCAACTGCCCGATGGCGACAACTTCGTGCGCCCGGGCACCCAGGCCAAGGACCCGCCCTGCCCACCCGACTACGACCGGGTGCGCGAGTGGAACCGCGTGCGCTGAGCACGCGGGACGCACATGTCACCAGGGAGAAACACGTGAGCGCAGGCAACTCTTCCAAGTACCAGGGGCCCAGCCGCCGGCAGAGCGGCGAACGGCTGATCACGGCCGCCCAGTCCAGCGCCCAGGTGGCGGCGGGCATCGACAAGCCCGCCCAGCCGAAAGGCGCATCGCAGCCGCTGCTGGACCAGGTGCTGGCCGCCGGTGCCGCGGCCCGCTACGAGCCGCCGTCCTCGTCGTGCAAGTTCACCGTGAAGATCGCGATCTTCTTCGACGGCACCGGCAACAACATGGGTGCTGACCTGCCGACGCTGGAGCACAGCAACGTGGCGCGGCTCTACCGTGCCCATGTGAAGGATGACCACGGCGTGCACCGCCGCTATGTGGCCGGCCTGGGCACCTACTTCAAGCAGATCGGCGACCCCGGCGACAGGCTGGGCATGGCCGTGGCGCGGCGCGGCGAGCAGCGGCTGGAATGGGCCATGCGCCAGATCGACGAAATCCTGCAGGGCTACCGTGCGTCCGACGTGCTGCTGGTGCGCTTCTCGCTGTTCGGCTTTTCGCGCGGCGCGGCGCTGGCCCGCGCCTTCGCGCTGCGGCTGCAGGACCGCTGCGAAGCCGCGGGTGCCGGCTGGCGCTGGAAACCATTGGGCTGCGAGGCGCAGCTGTACTTCATGGGCCTCTTCGACACGGTGGCTTCGGTCGGCGCGCCGGCCAGCAGCAACCTGCCGACGCTCTCGGGGGGCGTGTCGACGAATCAGGTCCAGCTCGACCACGCGCTGAATGCGCGCCGCGTGGACGCCAACAGCGGCCTGGCCCCGGTCAGCTCGATGGGCACCATGCTTCACGGCATCGCGCTGGGCAAGGAGCCTGGTGCCGATCCCTCGCCGGGGCCGATCGACGGCCACATGGTCTGGGCCAGCGACCTTCGGCTGCCGCCCATGCTGCTGAAATGCGTGCACTACACGGCGGGGCACGAGATCCGCAACTCGTTCCCGCTCGACAGCACGCGGGAAGGCCATCGCTTGCCCATTGGCATTGCAGTGGACGAACGCGTCTATCCGGGAGTGCACTCGGACGTCGGCGGCGGCTATCGTCCTGGGGAGGGCGGGAAGAGCATCGCTCAGGCAGACCTGATCAGCCTCGTTCCGCTGAATCAGATGTTGTTCGAAGCGCGCGCGGCCGGCGTGCCTCTCTCGGAGCCTGTGCCAGACGACTTCCGGATGTCCCCCAAGATGGTGAAGCTGTGGCACGCCTACATGTCCCACCCCACACTCACCGGCAGCCGCTCGACCGAAGCCTGGATGCTGGCCCACATGCGGCTGTACTACGCGTGGCGCTTCAAGATGATCCGCCGCAGCCTGCCTTCCGGCGCCCGGCCGAATGCCGCGGAACTGGCGGCGCTGGAGAAGGGCTACCGCGCCGAAGAAGCGGAGCTGGACAAGCAAATCGCGCGCGCCGAGGCCGATCCACAGCGCCAGGCCGCGCTGGCCGAGCAGCAGGCCGCGCAGCGCGAATTGATGGACGCGGAGAAGGCCCGCAACAGCGCCATGCTGCGTGCCATGCCGCCGAAGGAACACGCGGCCGTGATGGCGCGGCACAAGGCCGCTGAACGCCGCAAGGCCGCGGCGGATGCCCGCATGGCCGACGCCGACGACGAACGCCTGAAGTTGACCGCCCGCAAGTCCACGCTGCCGGGCAGCGGCCTGGCGGCCAGCATGTCGGTCTACGACCGCCACCTGCTGCTCGACGTGCAGGCCATCCTGGAACGGCGCCAGCGCTTCCCTCGCGATCCGCTGCGCCCGCACTACGTGCGCATGATCGAGGCCTATGAAGCCGAGTTCGTGCGCAACCAGGGCCTCCTGGACGGCCACCCCGAGGCCCTGGCGCTGTTCGAACACCACGTGCACAACTCTCTTGCCGCGTTCGCATTGGACGTGACGCTGCCGTCCGACCCTCGGATCGTCTACGTGGGCCGGGACCAGAAGTCGGAGTTCGCCGCAGCACCCGGCGCCGGCGTTGAGGCAACGGCGGCCTGAGTGATGCACGGTGTCCTTGACATCGCGCACGGCGGCAGCGTGCGCTGCGCGGTGCCGCGCACGGCGGAGGATCGTTCGACCATGTTCGCCGCCGCGATCGGTGCTTCGCTGCTGCTCGGCTGCAAGCTTGTCCTGGCGCGACACTGGTTGCCCGGCATCCACCTGTTCGTGCAGGCGGTGGACGACCTGCCAGCCAATGCGCCCATCCCGCACCTGTGCACCGAGTGGTTGCGCCTGCAGCCGGACGTCGTGGCCTGGCTGGATCAGGCGGACGACAGCGATCACCTCGCCGTGTGCCTGCCCACCACGTTGGGCAGCTGCCATCTCGCCCGCGACCATGCCAGCCTTCGCTTCGACGAGGTGGCGTTCACCTTTGATCTTCAGTGGCGATTACCACCCGCGCTGCGGGCTTGAGCGTGATGGACATGGACAAAGTCAACATCACCCCGACCCCTGAACAAGGCTGCAATGGTCGCCGCCATCTGCTTCTGCAGTTGACGACATTTGGGCTGGCGATTTCGGCTCTGGTACTGATCGTGCAGTCCTGAGGTTCCATTGAGGCAATGGCGACGAAACACATTTCCGGCGGCCAACGCGGTTCTTGTGGGCCGTTGGTGTCACCGCTGCGCCATCACCCCGCCGCCTGCCCCAGGACATCACCGGATGTTGCACCCGGGAGTGCATGCGCCGCGCCTCGCCTGACGTTCTGGATCTCGAATGACGATGAAGTCTCCAGGAACTCTTGTTGACCACCTCAGCTTGGCGTTGGCGCCTTCGCTGGCTGCTGCTGTCTTGCGGACCGCCGACTCATGGTCGTCATCGATGCGGCATTTGCCGTGGCCTGTGCGATTTCGCGCAAGTGGCGCGCTCCGCGCCTGGCTGACCGCTCTTGACTCGCTCGAAGGCGTCGCGTCGGCGAAGATGGCCCTGTCGTCGCCCACCGTCCAAGTGGCCCGCGCCCGGAAAGAGATGACCATGGCGCTGATGCCGCACTTCCACCTGCGGCCGGGTACTGAACAGCGGATGGGTCCGAGGATCTCGGCGATGTTGCGCTTCAGCACGCAGATGCTTTGTTTCTGGCTGCGCGGTGGGGCGTTGTACGAGCCCACCTTGGCGCTGGGCACGCTGTTGGGTGGCAGTGACATCGGCCAGGACTTGCCGCTGCAATACCTGGCGCCGCCGCTCTCGACGATGTGCGTGCTGCCGCCTTGGCAGCAACGCCATCACTGCGCCGATTCCGCCGCGATCATGGTTTTCCAGCAGGAGGCCGAGCCGCTTCAAGCGCCAGCACGACGGGTGTTGACGCTGATGTCGTACCACGGATCGTCGGCCAGTGATTTGCAGGTTGATGAGATGGCACTGCCCGTGAAGTCCGAAGGCGGATCCATCTGCGAGGCGCTGCTGGACGCTTGCGCAAACGCTGGCGGGAACCTCTCGGCCAATGGCTTTGCGGATGCGGATTCCCTGGACGCCTCGCATGCCAAATGGGAGAGGGTCCTGGACTACCTGGCGAAGATCTTGTTGTACCTGCAGTTGGACCAGCACGCTCTCCGCCACGTCCAGGCGTACAGCGCCGCGCCGAAGGAGTTTCCAGGGCTGGGGCGCCGCAAACGCGAGGCCAGGCTCGCCCAGGTCGAGCAGTTGTACGACCGGTACATCATTGGACCGGACACTTTGTCCGATGCACCCGGCACCACGGGTGGCGCTGGTCTGCGTCGTGGCCACGAGCTACCTGCCCACTGGCGTCGAGGTCACTTCCGCTTGCAGGCACACGGACCGCACATGTCGCTGCGAAAGGTGATGTTCATCCCACCAACGGTCGTGAGGGCGGACCGATTGGGCGCGATTCCGGTTGGGGCGGTGGATACGCCTTGAGCCGAACGCCGCTCAAGAGTGAAGGTCAGCGTGTCAGGCGTGGGTTGGACCGCGCGTAATAGAACCACTCATTGCCCGGCTGCGCCTCCGGATTGGGAAAGACGACATAACCGTCGAAAGGCGCGGCCAGCGCCGTCCCGTCGTGCCGCGTCGCCACCGTCTCGCCACAGCGCACCGGATCGAAGCTGGTCCAGGGCCGCGCGAAGCGGTCGCCTTCGTCCAGCCGGTCGACCACCTCCGCCAGGCGCAGGCCCTCCAGCGGCGTGGCGGGCTCGGGGTCGGGTGCGTCGCACAGCTTCAGGTGCGCCAGCGCCTGCCGGATGGCGCGGTAGCCCACCTGGGGCGCGGCCGGGTCGTCGTGCTGGCCGCATTCCAGCGTCAGCGCGCAGCCGCCGACCGAACGCATGTACTCGGTGGTGCCGATGCCGTAGCGCGGGTCGGCGTCCAGCGGGCTGCCCGGTTGCTGCGCCGCATGGGCGCGGCGGCGCTCGACACCGGCCGCGTAGGTCTCGAGCCAGCCGTCGACCGCACGGTGCACGCCCAGGCGGGCGGCCAGCGCTTCTTCGCGCGCGGCCTGCTTGAAGGGCTGCAGCGTGCCGTCGTTGTCCTCGGGGCCGACCAGCACGAAGGGCGTGCCCGGCGACTGGAAGGAGTGCAGGTCCAGCAGCACGTCATGCTCGGCCAGCAGCGGGCACAGCCAGTTGGCGACGTGGTCCTCGAATTCGCTCGGGCGCTCGGTGGGCGCGAGCTTGCGGTTGAGGTTGCGGTCGCCGGCGCGGCGGTGGTGGGCATAGGCCATCGGGTTGGCCACCGGCACCAGCGTCAGGCGGCCGGCGGCGACGCGCCACAGGCCGCTGTCCAGCTCGCGCATCGTGCGTTCGATGGCGCGGGTGCCGCAGGTCTCGTTGCCATGCACGGCCCCCAGCACGATGAGGCGGATGCCCGGGCGCGTGCCCTGGTAGCGGACGGACTTGAACGGCAGCATCGCAGCCCCTGGGGTGGAGGGGCCGCAGTGTAGGAGCGGGCCAACGCCTGCGCTGGCGGTGGGGATCAGCGGCCCGGGTCGGCGCCGGCCCCTGCCCCGGCCCAGCGCGGCGGCCAGTCGCAGCTGGCCGAGCGCGCGGCGCGGCCGCTGGCCTCGGCGCGCTGCAGCAGCGCGTCGATCGACGGGCGCACCCGTTCGCCGTGGCGCACGTAGGCGTTGAGGGCGATGCGGCACAGGCGGTCGGCATTCGGCGCCAGCGCCAGCGTGACGTACCAGGCGTGGCGCGCATCGCGCTCGCGGCCGGTCAGCGCATTGGCGATGGCCAGCGTGGTCCAGTCGTCGAGCCGGCCTTGAGGATGGCGTGGATGCGGCGTCGTCAGCGCATGCAGGGCGAGCTGGCGTGCCGCCGCGGCCTGCGCCGAGGAAGCGCGCAGCCGCAGCGCCGCCAGGTCGCCGGCGACGTCGGCGTCGAGCGGGTTGGCGGCGAAGGCGCGGGTCATCAACTCGATGGCGGCGGCCAGGTCGCCGCGGCGCTGGGCTTGCTGGGCGGCTTCGTCGAGCGCGCGCGCTTCGCTGGTGGAGAGCACGGCCAGCGGCTCCGCCGGGCCTAAGCGCAGCGTGGTCGCGGCCTGGCGGATCTCGTCGTCGGCCTGCGCGCCGTCGCCGCGGCCGGCGGCGAACAGCACGCGCAGCACCAGGCGCTCGGCCCGCTCGGCGATGCGGGGCAGCTCGGTGGCCAGCAGGCCGTCGGCGCGGGCCTGCAGGTCGCGCGGGGTTTCGGGCGCGGCGGCGGCGCGCGCGGCGGGGGGCGTGGCCGCAGGGGCGGGCGCCGGGGCGGGAGCCTCGGTGCTCGTGGGCGCGGGTGGGCTCGCGGCCGCCGATGAGGGCAGTGGGCGCAGCACCGCGTGTTCGGCCAGTGGCGGCGGCAGCGTGGGCGGCGGGCGCGTGGCCGGTGCGGCGGCGGGCGCCGGCACCGGTGAAGGATTGGGCCGCGTCGCGGCGCGCGGTTCCAGCCAGGGGCGGCGCTCGGCCGACGCGGTCTTGGGCGCGGCCGCCAGGGTGCCGGGTTTGGCGGATGCGGTGGCGCGCGGCGCGGGCGCCGGTGCGGGGCCGGGTGTGCCGCGTTGGCGTGGCACCGGCGGTGTCCGGCGTTCGGCCTCGGCCTGGGCCTGGCGACTCGCCGCGGGCGTTTCCTTGCGGGCGGCGGTCGAAGGGCCCGGGCCGGCGCGGCGCGGTGCGGGCGTGGTGGCCGCCGGCGGTGGGGCCGGTCGGGGTGACGCGGCTGCGGGCGGTGCTGGTGCCGGTGCCGGTGCTGTTGCTGTTGCTGGTGCTGGTGCTGGTGCTGGTGCTGGTGCCGGTGCTGTTGCTGGTGCTGGTGCTGGTGC
>Ga0196963_10000451_pt1 | contig 38063 bp, 31 predicted proteins | sample S1_5metaG_FD_148600 | JGI IMG/M metagenome (GOLD analysis project Ga0196963, IMG submission 148600) | Soil microbial communities from Anza Borrego desert, Southern California, United States - S1_5 | ecosystem: Environmental > Terrestrial > Soil > Desert | place: USA: California | collected... | reverse complement strand
GGCCACCCTGCTGCGGCGCAAGCTCGGCCGCGGCGTGCGCGAGCTGCGCGCCGCCGCGCGTTGAGGCCTCCCGACCCCATCCATCCAGACATCCGCACGCCATCGATGAACGCTGCTATGCCCCTGCCCGCGCTGGCCGACATCCGCCAGCACGAAGAGGAGATGGTCGCCATCCGCCGCCAGATCCATGCCCGGCCCGAGCTGGCCTACCAGGAACACGAGACCGCCGCCTTGGTGGCCGAGCGGCTCGAACGCTGGGGCTACCAGGTGCACCGCGGCCTGGGCGGCACCGGCGTGGTCGGCACGCTGCGCAACGGCAGCGGCACCAGGCGCCTGGGCCTGCGCGCCGACATGGACGCGCTGCCGATCACCGAGACCAGCGGCAAGCCCTGGGCGAGCCGCGTGCTGGGCACCATGCATGCCTGCGGCCACGACGGCCACACCGCGATGCTGCTGGCCGCTGCGCGCCACCTGGCCGCCACCCGGCGCTTCGACGGCATGCTGCACCTGGTGTTCCAGCCGGCCGAGGAAGGCCTGGGCGGCGCCAAGAAGATGATCGAGGACGGCTTCTTCGAACTTTTCCCCTGCGACGCGATGTTCGGCCTGCACAACATGCCAGGGCATCCCGTCGGCAAGCTGGGCTTCCTGGCCGGGCCGATGATGGCCAGCTCCGACACCGCCATCGTCACCGTGCGCGGCAAGGGCGGCCACGGCGCCCAGCCGCACAAGGCGGTGGACACCGTGGTGGCGGCCGCCAGCATCGTGATGGCATTGCAGACCGTGGTGTCGCGCAACGTGCCGCCGCTGGACATGGGCATCGTCACCGTCGGTGCCTTCCACGCCGGCAACGCGCCCAACGTGATTCCCGAGACAGCCACGCTGCGGCTGACGATCCGCGCCTACCGGCCCGAGGTGCGTGACCTGCTGCAGGAGCGCATCACGGCCATCATCCATGCCCAGGCTGCCGTCTACGGCGCCACGGCCGAGATCGACTACCAGCGCCGCTACCCGATGGTGATCAACGACGCGGCGCAGACCGCCTTCGCGAGGCAGGTGGCGCTGGATTGGGTCGGCGAAGCCGGCCTGATCCAGAACCTGCAGCCGCTGACCGGCAGCGAGGACTTCTCCTTCTTCCTCGAGAAAGTGCCGGGCTGCTACTTCCTGATCGGCAACGGCGAAGGCGACGCCGGCGGCTGCGACGTGCACAACCCCGGCTACGACTTCAACGACGCGGCGCTGGGCACCGGCGCCAGCTACTGGGTGAAGCTGGCGCAGGCCTATCTTTCGAACTGAGCGTCCACCGCAACGGCCGGCGGCCATGCAGCCGCCACCGTGCGCGGCACGCCGGGCGCGGCGACGAACTCCACCACCTCGTCCAGCACCGGCGCCAGGCGCTGCAGCGGGCCGGCCAGGGCGCCCAGCACCGCCTCGTGCGTCAGCCGCGGGTACTGGCGCAAGCGCACCGGCGCACCGGCGTCGCGCAGTGCATGGGCCAGTCCCACGCTGTTGCGCAGCGGGTTCACGCGCTGGTCGGCGTTGCCCACGATCAGCAGCGCCGGCACGCTGGCACCCACGACGTGGCGGATCGGCTGCGAATCGCGCGGCACGTCCGGGTGGTGGAAGACGGCCTGCACCTCGGGCGTCTTGATCGGCAGGAAGTCGTAGGGGCCGGACAGGCCGATCCAGCCGGCCAGCTCGCCCGGCTTGCGGCCAGTGGGCCCCAGCCAGCGCGCATCCAGCGCCAGCATCGCGGCGTTGTAGGCGCCGGCGCTGTGGCCCATGACGAACACGCGCTGCGCATCGGCACCCCAGCGCGGCGCCTGCGCGAAGCCGAAGGCCAGCGCCTGCGCGCAGTCGGTCAGGAAGTCCGGGTACTTCACCTCCGGGTGCAGCCGGTAGTCGGCCACCATCGCCATCACGCCGCGCCGGGCCAGCGCCTCGCCGACGAAACGGTAGTCCGCCCGCTCGCCTCGGTTCCAGGCGCCGCCGTAGAAGAAGACGACCAGCGGCCAGCCCTCGGCCGGGGCCGCGCCGGCCGGGCGGTACAGGTCGTAGCGGTGCCGCGGCAAGGGTCCGTAGGCCTGGCCCTCGGCAAGCCGGTGGCTGCCGATGGAGGCCGCCAGGTTCAGCACCGCGCCGGGCGCCACGAACAGCAGCACGCCGGCCGAAGCCAGCAGCGCGAGCAGCGCCAGCAGCGCCCACATCAAGGTCTTCCAGTTCATCGGTTCGGCTACGCGGTGCCAGGGGTTGCGGATGCAGCGGCCACGATAATTCGCCGCACTTCAACATTCAAACCCGTTCCGGGCCTCCGTGTCATGAACATCTCAAGCATCGGCGTCGTCGGCGCCGGCACCATGGGCAACGGCATCGCGCAAGCCTGCGCCGTCAAGGGCTTGCCGGTCGTCATGGTCGACATCAACGAAGCCGCCGTGCAGCGCGGCCTGGCCACCGTGGCCGGCAGCCTCGACCGGCTGATCAAGAAGGACAAGCTCACCGTGGCCGAGAAGGAAGCCGCGCTGGCGCTGATCAAGGGCTCGACGAACTACGAGGACCTGAAAGGCGCGCAACTCGTGATCGAGGCCGCCACCGAGAACGAGTCACTCAAGCTGAAGATCCTGGGCCAGCTGGACGGGCTGCTGCCGCCCGAGGCGATCATCGCCACCAACACCAGTTCGATCTCGATCACCAAGCTGGCCGCGTCGACGCAGCGCGCCGATCGCTTCATCGGCATGCACTTCTTCAACCCGGTGCCGATGATGGCGCTGGTGGAGATCATCCGCGGCCTGCAGACCAGCGATGCGACGCACGACGCGGTGAAGACCTTGTCCGAGCGCCTGGGCAAGACACCGATCACCGTGAAGAACGCGCCCGGCTTCGTCGTCAACCGCATCCTGGTGCCGATGATCAACGAGGCCTTCTTCGTGCTGGCCGAAGGCCTGGCCACCGCCGAGGACATCGACTCCGGCATGAAGCTGGGCTGCAACCAGCCGATCGGGCCGCTCGCTTTGGCAGACATGATCGGCCTGGACGTTTGCCTGGCGGTGATGAACGTCTACGTCGAGGAGTACGCCGACTCCAAGTACCGTCCCGCGCCACTGCTGAAGGAGATGGTTGCCGCCGGCTGGCTGGGCCGCAAGACCGGGCGCGGCGTCTACCGCTACTGATCGACGTTATCGGCCGTGGGCGCCGGCGCGGCGGTGCCGGCCGCCAGCGCCGTGGCGATGCGGCCGGCCAGCGCGCGCAGCGCGCCGTCCAGCTCGTCGGCCAGGCGCACGCGCTGCGGCGCGTCCAGCGCCTCGTCGATGGCGCGCTCCAGCGCCGACGCTGCGGCGCCCAGTTCCACGGCCCCGATGGCGCCACAGCTGCCGCGCAGCGCATGCACTGCGCGGCGCAGCTCGGCCCAGGCGCCCTGCCGCGCCAGCGCGCGCAGCGGCGGCTGGTCCGACCCATGGTCGGCGGCGAAGCGGCCGAGCACGCGGCGGTAGATCGCCTCGTGCCCGGGCAGGTAGGTCATCGCGCGGGTCGGCACCAGGCCCTCGATCGCACCGGGTCCATCGGCCGCGCCGAGCACCGTCGGCGCAGCCATGCCCGGCACTGATCCTGGCCCGGCGACCGCCTGCGTGTCACCTGGTCGAGCAGGCGACGCCACCGGCGCCGCTGTCGCCGTCGCCGGCACGGCCACGGGCACCGCGCCGGCATCGGCCGCCGGCCCCACCGCCTGCCCACGCGGCGCCCCCAACCAGCGGGCCAGCACGTCGTACAGCTGTTCCGGGTCCACCGGCTTGCCGATGTGGTCGTTCATGCCCGCGTCGAGGCAGGCCGCCCGGTCGTCGCCGAAGGCATTGGCCGTCATCGCGACGATGGGCGTCCGAGCATGCCGCGGCAGCGCGCGGATGCCGCGCGAGGCCTCCAGCCCGTCGAGCACCGGCATCTGCACGTCCATCAGCACCAGGTCGTAGTCGGAGGCGCGGGCGCGCTCGACCGCGGCCGCACCGTCGCCGACCACGTCCACCACCAGGCCAGCCGTGCGCAGCAGCTCGACGGCGACTTCCTGGTTGATCAGGTTGTCCTCGGCCAGCAGCACGCGGGCCCCGCTGAAGTCGCGCCCCGCCGAGCTCGCCGGCGACGCCTGCGCCGGCAACGGGGCCATGTGCCCCCGCTCGAACCAGGCGCTGAACCAGAAGCGGCTGCCGACGCCGAGCTGGCTGTCGACGCCGACCTCGCCGCCCATCAGCTCAGCCAGCCGCCGCGTGATCGCCAGCCCCAGCCCGGTGCCGCCGAAGCGCCGCGTCGTCGAGGTGTCGGCCTGCTGGAACGGGTGGAACAACAGCGGCAGCTGGTGCGGCGGCACGCCGGCGCCGCTGTCGCGCACGGTGAAGGCCAGCTTGATGCGCGTCGGCCCGGCTTCCAGCGGCTCGGCCTGCAGGCACACGCTGCCTTCGTCGGTGAACTTCACCGCGTTGGACAAGAGGTTCAGGATCGCCTGCGACAAGCGCGTCGGGTCGCCGACCAGCACGTCCGGCACGCCCAGGTGCTCCACCGCCAGCGCCAGGCCCTTGGCGCGCGCGCGATCGGCCACCAGCGAGCTGCAGCGCTGCAGCAGCGGGCGCAGCTCGAAGGCGGTGTGTTCCAGCACCAGCTTGCCGGACTCGATCTTCGACAGGTCCAGCACGTCGTTGATCACGTCCAGCAGGTGGTGCGCCGCCTCGGACACCTTGCCCAGCCGCTCGCCATCGGCGGCGCTGCGCGGTTCGCGCTGCATCAGGTGCGTCAGGCCGATGATGGCGTTCATCGGGGTGCGGATCTCGTGGCTCATGTTGGCGAGGAAGGCGCTCTTGGCGCGGCTGGCCGCCTCGGCACGGTCGCGCGCGACCACCAGCTGTTCGTTCAGGGCCTGCAGCCGCAGTTCGCTGTCGGCATGGGCCTGCACCGCGCGCGCCAGCTCCGCCGTGCGCGCCCTCACGGCCCCCTCCAGGTCATCGCGGTGGCGGGCCAGCTCGGCCTCGATGCGCTTGTGCTCGCCGATGTCGCGTGCCACGCCCAGGATCAGCCGGCGGCCGAAGAACTCGACGCGGTTGATGCTGATGCCCACGTGCACCACCTGGCCGCCCGGCCCGAACCAGCGCGACTCGAAGCTGTGCAGCCCGGTCGCGGCTCGGTTCACCGCCTCGATGGCCCGCTCGCGCGGGTAGTCGAGGTCGAAATCCCAGATGTGCAGCTCGGTCACGCCCTGCAGAGGCCGGCCGATCAGCCGCGCGAAGCTCTCGTTGGCTTCGACGACGCGGGCCTCGCGGTCGATGACGAAGACGCCGTCGCGCGAGTGCTCGGAAAAGAAGCGCAGGCGGGCCGCGTCTTCCTCGCGCCGGGCCTGCAGCTGGCGCAGTTCGGCCGCCTCGGCCTCCAGCTGCGCCACGCGGCGCAGGCGCCACAGCGCCAGTGCCAGCAGCAGCCCCAGCAGCGGCGCCAGCACGACGGCCGCCGCGATCCACGGCGGCAGCTCCTGCATGGCACTGAGCATCGGCGATGGCTCCCTTCGACTGCTTGATTGGCGGTGGCGCCATCTTTCCGGCGCCCGTCGGCCGATCGTACAGGCGGGCCCGCGGCAGGCAGCTGTTCCGGGCGGCGCCCAAGGGGCAAGCGGCGCCGCGGCCACCCGAACCCGACAACGCCCGGTGCGAGCGTCCATGGCGCGAGCGGCCCGGCCCAGGGACCCGGGCGGCAGAATGCCGGCCGATGAACCGCCGCCCCGAACGCATCGTCTGCCTGACGGAGGAACCCACCGAGGTGCTCTACGCGCTGGGCGAGCAGCACCGCATCGTCGGCATTTCCGGCTTCACCGTGCGGCCGCCCGAGGCGCGGCACGACAAGCCGCGCATCAGCGCCTTCACCAGCGCCAAGATCGACCGCATCCTGGCGCTGCAGCCGGACCTGGCGATCGGCTTCTCCGACATGCAGGCCGACATCGCCGCCGCCTTGATCAAGGCCGGCGTCGAGGTGTGGATCAGCAACCACCGCTCGGTCGAAGGCATCCTCGGCTACATCGAGCGCCTGGGCGCGATGGTGGGCGCCGCCGCGCGCGCCGAAACCTATGCCGCCGAACTGCAGGCGCGCATCGACCGTGTGCGGGCCCAGGCCGCTGCGCTGCCGCGCCGGCCGCGCCTGTACTTCGAGGAATGGGACGAACCGCAGATCAGCGCAATCCGCTGGGTCAGCGAACTCGCCGGCATCGCCGGCGGCGACGACATCTTTCCGGAGCGCGCCGCCGCTTCGCTGGGCCGCGACCGCATCGTGGCCGACCCGCTGGACGTGGTGCGCGCGGCGCCGGACATCATCGTCGGCTCGTGGTGCGGCAAGAAGTTCCGGCCCGAGCACGTGGCCGCCCGCCCCGGCTGGGCCGAGGTGCCGGCGGTGCGCGACGGCGAGTTGCACGAGATCAAGTCGCCGCTGATCCTGCAGCCCGGCCCGGCCGCGCTGACCGACGGACTGGACGCCCTGCAGCGCATCATCCTGGGCTGGGCCGGGCGGCACGGCTGAACCGGCGGCACGCCAGCGCGTCCGCCCGCGCCGCGCCGGCCCCCCCACCCGCCCGTCGGTGACATCGCCGGCCGTGCGCCCGTGCGAACATCGCCCGAGCCCCCCATCGAGGAGAGTCCGCATGTTCAAGGCCCTGCTGCTGACGCAGACCGACGACCGGAAGACCCGCGCCGAGCTGGTCGAGATGGACGACGATCGCCTGCCCGACCGCGCGGTCGCGGTCGATGTCGCCTATTCGACGCTGAACTACAAGGACGCTTTGGCGATCACCGGCCGCGGCGCTGTCGTGCGCAGCTGGCCGCTGGTGCCGGGCATCGACCTGGCGGGCACCGTGTCGGCCAGCCGCGATCCGGCCTGGAAGCCGGGCGACGCCGTGGTCGTGACCGGCTGGGGCCTGGGCGAGAACCACTGGGGCGGGCTCACGCAGCGCCAGCGCGTCGACGCCGGCTGGTTGTTGAAGATCCCGGCGCCCTTCACGCCGCGCAGCGCCATGGCCATCGCCACCGCCGGCTTCACCGCCGCGCTGTGCGTGCAGGCGCTGCAGCGCCACGGGCTGCAGCCGGGTGACGGCGAGGTGCTGGTGACCGGCGCGGCCGGCGGCGTCGGCTCGATCGCGGTGGCCCTGCTGGGCAGCCTGGGCTACCGCGTGGTCGCGTCCACCGGCCGGCCGCAGGAAAGCGGCTACCTGAGCGACCTGGGCGCCGCCCGCATCGTCGACCGGGCCGAGTTCAGCGCACCGGGCAAGCCGCTGCAGAAGGAGACCTGGGCCGGCGTGGTCGACACGGTGGGCAGCCACACGCTGGCCAATGCCTGCGCGCAGGTGCGCTTCAACGGCGCCGTGGCGGCCTGCGGCCTGGCCCAGGGCGGCGACTTTCCGACCACGGTGATGCCATTCATCCTGCGCGGCGTCACGCTCTACGGCATCAACAGCGTCTTCGTGGCCAACGAACTGCGTGAAGCAGCCTGGGCGCTGATGGCCAGGCACCTCGACGCAGCCAGGCTCGAGGCGATGAGCACGGAGATCGGCCTGTCCGAGGTGATCGGCCATGCGCCGAAGCTGATCGACGGCCAGGTGCGCGGCCGCACCATCGTCGACGTCAACCGCTAGAGGCGGGCCGGGCCCTAGCCGGGCATCAGGTCGGACGGCAGGTTGTCGACGTCGCCCCCGCGGTCCTTCTGCTCGTCGCGTTGCGCCTGCACGGCCTGCATGCGCGCCAGGATGGCGGCTTCTTCCTGCAGCGAGAACACGAACGGGTACAGCGAGCGCTCGGTGGCGGCGCGCTCGGGCTGGCCGCCGAACTCGCCGACCTGGGCCATGATGTAGGAGAACTCGGCCATCAGCAGCACCGCCGGCGCGCGCACCGTGCGGTTCAGCCGCTCGGAGCCGATCACCTTGAAGCCCAGCATGCGCTCGTAGTAGCGCACATGGCGCGGGTTGACCTCGATCAGCAGCGTGTCATAACCCCGGATGCGGTGGGCCACGATGTAGGCCACGTGGAACAGCGCCGCCAGCACACGCTTGGTGGCCGTGGTCGGGTCGACCGCCAGCTTGGTGAATTCGCAGATCCGCCGGCCCTCTGCCCGCAGAGCATTGACCTCTTCGGCGAAGGCATCGTCTGCACTGAGCTTCGCCGGGCTGTCCAGCGAGACCGTGATGGTCCCGATGGACTGCTCGTTTTCCATCGCCGCCAGCGTGAACTTGCTGACCGACTGGTCCGTCGGCAGCGTGACCTGCGTGTAGCCACGCCAGGCGTAGCGGTTCTTCAGCAGGCTCTCGACAAGACCGCGCCGGCCCTTCTGGTCGGCCACCTTGATCTTGAAACGCCGCGGGCCGGGCGCACCGTCGGGCAACAGGTCGATGCGTGGGCTTTCGACCAGCATGTTGCCGGAGTTGCGCCGCCACATCAGCGATGCGGCAATGATGGTGCTTGATTTCAAGTTGGGATGGCCGGAAGCCGGGCGTGAAAGCGGCTCGAAACGCGTCGCGGCGATGATAATCCCGAAAGGCGGTTACAAAGGCACGCTTTGACCCAACTCGCCGGGAAGCCCCACTGATTTGTGGATCGACTGGCCGCAACGGCCGCCATCCTGTTTGAACCAGCGATGCGGTGGCTTTACCGAGGTCCGGGGTCCATGCCCTTGAAGCGCGGCGGCTGCTTGGCGAGGAAGCGCTCCACGGCTTCTGCTTGATAGGCGGTGTCGAAGCAGCGGGCCTGGTGGTCGGCCTCGCGCTCCAGCATCTCGGGCAGGCTGCTGGCCAGCGACGCGGCGACGTCCTGCTTGATGAAGCGCACGGCCTCCGGCGAGGCGTCGACGAAGCTGCGGGCCAGCGCCTGGGCCCGCGCCAGCAGCCGGTCTTCCGGCTGGATCTCCAGCACCAGGCCCAGTTGCAGCGCCTCGGCGGCCGGCACCTCGCGCGCCGACAGCATCAGCTCCTTGGCCCGCTGCGCGCCGACCACCCGCGGCAGCGTGTACACCACGCCGAAGTCCGGCCCCAGGCCGACCTTCATGAAGGACAGGCAGAAGCGCGCCCGCGGCGAAGCGACGACGAAGTCGGCCGCCAGCGCCAGCCCGAAGCCGGCGCCGTAGGCCGGGCCATCGACCGCCGCGACCACCGGCTTGTCCAGCTCGATCAACTGGATCAGCCAGGGCTGGATGTCCTGCATGCGCCGGCGCCAGCCGTCCAGCGTCATCGTCGGCCGCACCGCGGCCATGGCGCGCAGGTCGCCGCCAGCGCAAAAGGCACCACCAGCACCGGCCAGCACCACGGCGCGCACCGCCGCATCGGCGGCCAGGCGCGGCATCATGTCGGCAAAAGCGTCCTTCATCGCCGCATCGAGTGCATTGCGCGCCTCGGGGCGGTTCATCGTGAGGGTCGCGACGCCGTCGGCGACGTCCAGCAGCAGTGCGGTCATGGATGTATCAGCCGGTAGCGCAGCACGCCGTCGGCGCCCGCTTCGCGCAGCGCCTCGCCGCGCGCGATCAGGTGGTTCAGGTGGGCCAGGCTCTCGCCGGTGGCCATGCCGAGCAGCTCGCCCTTGCTGTCGATCGGCCGCGCGAATAGCGCCCCGAAGACGTCGATCGCGCGCTTCGGTTCGGCCAGGCTGCGCCGCAGGCGCTCCAGGCCGCGTTCGTGGCCGGTGGCCAGGCGGTCCAGCCGGGCATGCAGGCCGCGGAAGGGTTCGCCGTGGGCCGGCAGCACCAGCAGTGAATCGTCCAGCAGCGCACGCAGCCGCTCGATCGAGTCGATCCAGTCCGCCAGCGGGTCGGCGTCGGGCTCGGTCGGGAACACCGACACGTTGGAGGAGATGCGCGGCAGCACCTGGTCGCCCGAGATCATCACGTCCAAGGCCGGGCAGACCAGGCAGGCATGCTCGGGCGAGTGGCCGCGGCCCACCACCACCGTCCACTCCTGCTGGCCGACGCGCAGGCGCTCGCCGTCGCTGAGGCGGCGGAAGCTGTCCGGCAGCGCATGCATGTACTTGCCGAAGCCGCCGAAGCGGGCGCGGTAGGTGTCCAGCGCCTCTTCCGGCCAGCCGCACTGGGCGTAGAAGCGCACGGCCTCCTCGGGCGCCTCGCGGCCGGTGTCGGCCACCAGGGTGCGGCAGGTCAGGTACTCCAGCCGCGTCATCCACAGCCGGCACTGGAACTTGCGCGTCAGCCAGCCGGCCATGCCGACGTGGTCGGGGTGCATGTGCGTGACGATCACCCGTGTCAGGCGCGCGCTGCCGCGCTGCGCCAGCGGGCCGTCGGCCGCCGTCAGCGCGCGCCAGGCGGCCAGCGTGTCGGGTGTCTTGGTACCGGTGTCGACGATGGCCCAGCCGGGGCCGCGCTCGTCCTCATCGGCGATGGCCCACAGGTTGATGTGGTTCAGCGCGAAGGGCAGCGGCATGCGCAGCCACAGCACGCCCGGCGCCACCTCGCTGACTTCGCCCGGTGCGGGCGGCGCGCCGCAGGGGTAGACCAGGCCGCGCGGGTCGTCGCCCGGCGCGTCGGGGCGGCCATCCGCGCTGGGCGCGGCGACGGGCTCGGAGGCGGTTGTCATCAGTGCCCGCCCGGCCGCCCGAAGGGCGCTGAGTGCCCCTCGGGGGCCGCGAACGAAGTGAGCTGGGGGCAAATCATCCGGCGCATTCTGGAACGCTCAGGCCGAAGCCGCGTGACGCGCAGGCGACTCGATGGCCGCCGCCCGCCACACCGCCCGCCGCAGCGCCGGGCTGACGCGGTAGCGCTCGCCGCGGTAGTGCGCGTCCAGCCGGTCCAGCAGCACGACGAGCGCGGGGGCGCCTACCCGCTCCAGCCACTCGAACGGCCCGGCCGGGTAGCTCGTGCCCAGCTTCATCGCCTGGTCCGCAGCCGCCGCTGTGCACACGCCCTGCAGCACCGCGTCGGTCGCTTCGTTGGCCAGCATCGCCACCGTGCGCGCGACGACCAGGCCCGGCGTGTCGGCCACCCGCAGCGGCCGCCAGCCGATCGCCGCCAGCAGCCCGGCGGCCTCGGCCGCAAAGCGTTCGTCCGCGCCGTCGGCCACGGCGAAAGCCAGCGCGGCCTGCTGCGGCAGCTGGCCGGTGACTTCCCAGTCGAACACCGCGCTGTTGGCGACGCCGGTCTCCGCCGCCAGCTGCAGCGCGCTGCGGCCGTCGGTCACGTCCAGCCGGCCGCCGGCCCAGCGCAGGCCGACCGTGGCCGCGGCCACGTCCTGCTCCACCGCGGTGCCGGCGGCGCGCAGAGCATCGGCCAGCCGCTGGGCGAAGGCGCAGCCGCCGTGGACCTGGACCGCGCCACCGACCGCGGCGGTCGGCGCCGCGTCGACCGCCGGGCCGCCGGCAGGCTGCGGGTGGCTGTAGAAGCCGCGGCCGCTCTTGCGGCCGAGCAGGCCGCCGTCGACCATCTCGCGCTGCAGCAGCGAGGGCTGGAAGCGCTTGTCCAGGTAGTTCGCCTGATAGACCGACTCGGTCACCGCCAGGTTGGTGTCGTGGCCGATCAGGTCCATCAGCTCGCACGGGCCCATGCGGAAGCCGGCGCCGCGCAGGCAGGCATCGATCGCCGCGGGGGTGGCCGCCTGCTCCAGCAGCAGCGCCCAGGCCTCGGCGTAGAACGGCCGCGCGATGCGGTTGACGATGAAGCCCGGCGTCGAGCGCGCATGCACCGCCGTCTTGCCCCAGGCCCCGGCCAGCGCGTGGATCGCATCGGCCACCTCGGGCGCGGTCTGCAGGCCGGACACCACCTCCACCAGCTTCATCTGTGGCACCGGGTTGAAGAAATGCATGCCGACCACCCGCTCGGGCCGCTGCAGGCCCTGGGCCAGCGCGGTGATCGAGATCGACGAGGTGTTGGAGGCCAGGACGGCATCGGCCGGCAGCAGCGCCTCCAGCTGCGCGAAGAGCGACTTCTTCGCGCCTATGTTCTCGACGATGGCCTCGACCGCCAGGCGGGCGTCGGCCGCGGCCTCGATGGACGGCACGGCGCGGATGCGTCCGCTGATCACTTGGGCTTGGCCCGGCTGCAGCCGGCCCTTGGCTTCCAGCGCCTGCAGGCTGCCGGCCAGCTGGTCCAGCGCCTTGGCCGCCGCGCCTTCGCGCAGGTCGAACAGGCACACCAGGTGGCCAGCCTGCGCCGCCACCTGCGCGATGCCGGCGCCCATGATGCCGGCGCCGATCACCAGCACCGTCGTGTCCGCGGAAAGAGTCGTCATCGTCGTCGGGTCGGGAATGTCGAACCGGCCAAGTGGACCACAGGCGCCGCGGCCGCAGAATCACCAGCCACCCCGCCGTTGGCAGGGCAAACGCGGGAGCGCAGGCGTGGTCATGCAGGGAACGAACAGGGGCCGCCGCGCGGGCGGACCAGGGCTGTGGCCGGCGGCTCGGCTCATGCGCGCCTTGGCGGCACCGGCCGCGGTGATTGCCGCGGTGGTTGCCGCGCTGGTCGCCGCCCTGCCCGCTTTCGCGGCGGAGCCCGCGCTCGTCGTCGGCTCCAAGCGCTTCACCGAGTCCTACATCCTCGGCGAGCTGGTCGCCCAGGCGGCGCGGCCGCACGCGCCGGCGGCCCAGCACCGCCAGGGCCTGGGCAACACCGCGGTGGTCTACGAGGCGCTGAAGGCCGGCGCCATCGACGTCTACCCCGAGTACCTGGGCACCATCGCCGCCGAGATCCTGAAGCTGCCGCCGGCGGCGTCAGGCGATGTCGCGGCGATGAACCGTGCACTGGCGCCGCTGGGCCTGGGCATCGCCGTGCCGCTGGGCTTCCAGAACGGCTACGCGCTGGCGCTGCGCGGTGCGCAGGCGCAGCAGCTGGGCGTGCGCACGCTGTCCGACCTGGCGCGGCAGCCCGCGCTGAAGCTCGGCCTGTCGCATGAATTCATCGGCCGCGCCGACGGCTGGCCCGGCCTGGCGGCGCGCTACCGGCTGCCGCAGCAGCCCACCGGCATCGACCACGGCATCGCCTACGAGGCGCTGGCCACCGGCCGCATCGACGCGATGGACATCTACACCACCGACGCCAAGATCGCGACGCTGGGCCTGCGGGTGCTGCAGGACGATGCCGCGTACTTTCCACGCTACGACGCGGTGCTGCTGTACCGGCTGGACCTGCCGGCGCGCCATCCCGCCGCGTGGCGCGCGATCGGCGCGCTGGAGGGCCGCATCGACGAGGCGACGATGATCCGGCTGAACGGCGATGCCGAACTGCGCGGCCGCGCCTTCGCCGACATTGCGCGGGATTTCCTCGCCCCCCCGGCCGCGGCTGGTGCGCCGCCCCATGCCGCCTCCGGCGTTGCAGCCAGCGCCGGCTTCAGTGCCCGCCTGTTCGGCGACGACCTGGCCCGGCTGACGCGAGAGCACGTGCTGCTGGTGCTCGTGGCCGTGGCCGCGGCCTGCCTGATCGGCTTGCCGCTGGGCGCGCTGGCCGCCACGCTGCCGCGGCTGGAGCAGGCGGTGATGGCGCTCGTCGGCCTGCTGCAGACGGTGCCCTCGTTGGCGCTGTTCGCGGCGCTGATCCCGCTGCTGGGCCGCATCGGCACCGTGCCGGCGCTGGTGGCGCTGGCGCTGTACGCGCTGCTGCCGATCGTGCGCAACACCTGCACCGGGCTGGCGCAGGTGCCCGCCGGCCTGCGCGATGCCGGCACGGCGCTGGGCTTCAGCCGCTGGCAGCGCTTCCGGCTGGTGGACCTGCCGCTCGCCTTGCCGGTGATCCTGGCGGGCGTCAAGACCGCCGCGGTGATCACGGTGGGCACCGCCACCATCGCGGCCTTCATCGGCGCCGGCGGCTACGGCGAACGCATCGCCACCGGCCTGGCGCTCAACGACCACGCCACGCTGCTGGCCGGCGCGCTGCCGGCGGCGGCGCTGGCACTGCTGACGCAGGGCCTGTTCGAGCTGCTGTCGCGCGTGGTGTCGCCGCGGCGCGGCCCGTGATCAAGCGGCGTACATGCCCTCGATCAGCGCGGCGTACTTGCGGCTGATCAGCGAGCGCTTGAGCTTCATCGTCGGCGTCAGCTCCTCGTCCTCGGCCGTGAGCCGGTTCTCGATCAGCCGGAACTGCTTGATCTGCTCGACGCGGGCGAACTGCCGGTTGACCTTCTCGATCTCGGCGCCGATCAGCGCGAGCACCTCCGGCGAGCGCGCCAGGCTGCGGTAGTCCGAGAAGGCCACGTTGCGGTCCAGGGCCCAGCGCTCGACGTTGTCCTGGTCGATCATCACCAGGCACGTCAGGTACGGCCGCTTGTCGCCGATGACGACCGCGTCCGTCACGTAGGGGCTGAACTTGAGCTGGTTCTCCCATTCGGACGGCGTGACGTTCTTGCCGCCGGCGGTGATGATGATGTCCTTCATGCGGTCGGTGATGTAGAAGTAGCCGTCGTCGTCGACGCGGCCGACGTCGCCGGTGTGCAGCCAGCCATCGGCGTCGATGGCCTCGGCCGTCTTGTCCGGCTGGTTCAGGTAACCGGCAAAGACGCTGGGGGAACGCACCAGGATCTCGCCCTGCTCGGAGATGCGCATCTCGGTGCCCGGCGCCGGCATGCCGATGCTGCCGATCTTCACCGCGTCGCGCGGCGACACGGTGCCGGCGCCGCTGGTCTCGGTCATGCCCCACACCTCGCGCATCGGCACGCCGAGCGCGCGGTACCAGCGGATCAGCTCGGGCGAGATCGGCGCGGCGCCGGTCAGCGCCATCTGCACCCGCGACAGTCCGACCATGCGCCGCACGTTGTTCAGCACCAGCAGGCGGGCCAGCGCGTAACGCAGCTTCAACAGCGGGCCTGGTGCGGCGCCCTGCTCTTCCAGCCGCACGATGGCCAGCCCCTGCGCGATGGCCCAGCCATAGGCCAGCTGCTGCACGCGGCCGGCTTCCTTCAGCGTGATGGCGACGCTGGAATAGAGCTTCTCCCAGACCCGCGGCACGGCCAGGAAGGCGTGAGGCTGCACCTCGCGCAGGTTCTCGAACACCGTCTCGGGGTTCTCGACGAAGTTGATCACCGAGCTGCGCAGGATGGCCACGTACTCGCCGAAGCTGCGTTCGGCGATGTGGCACAGCGGCAGGAAGGCGACGCGCTCGCCCCCTTCGGGCACGCCGTCGAAGAGGCCGTTGCGCGCCGCCGAGAGCGTGCTGACCAGGTTGCGGTGCTTCACCATCGCACCCTTGGGCCGGCCGGTGGTGCCCGAGGTGTAGACGAGGATCGCCAGGTCGTCCGGCCCGCGGCTGGCCAGGCGCTGCTCCAGCAGCTGCGGATGCCGCGCCGCGTGCTCGCGGCCGAGGGCGCGCAGTGCATCGAGGCTCATCACCTGCGGATCGTCGAGCCGGCGCAGCCCTTCCATGTCGAAGACGATGACCCGGCGCAGCGCCGGCAGCTGGTCACGCACCGCCAGCCATTTGTCGAGCTGCTCGTCGTCCTCGACGAAGAGCACGACCGACGCCGAGTCGGCGCACAGGTACTGCAGCTGCGCCGGCGCATCGGTGGGGTACACGCCGTTGACGACCCCACCCATGCTCTGCACCGCCAGGTCCGCCCAGACCCATTCGCGGCAGGTGTTGGCCAGCACCGACACCACCTCGCCCGGCGCCAGGTCCAGCGCCACCAGGCCGGCGCCGATCTCGCGCACGATGGTGGCCACCTCGTTCCACGAGTAGGCGCGCCACAGGCCCAGGTCCTTCTGGCGCATCATCACCGCGTCGCCATGCTGCCGCACACGCTGCCAGAAGAGCTTCGGGATGGTGTCGAAGGGCAGCGCTTCCGCCACCCAGCCGGGGCGCTCGGTGCGGACGATGCGATGGGGTGACAGGCCGCCGCTCATCGCCAGGTCTTCTTTTTCTTCCAGCGCCGCTCGCCGCGCACGCCGGCGTCCTTCATGCCGAGGTAGAACTCGCGGATGTCGTCCTTCTCGCGCAGGCGGTCGCAGCTGTCTTCCATCACGATGCGGCCGTTCTCCAGCACGTAGCCGAAGTCGGCCGCGTTCAGCGCCATGTGCGCGTTCTGCTCCACCAGCAGGATGGTGGTGCCGCGCTCGCGGTTGATGCGCACGACGATCTCGAAGATCTCGCGGGTCAACTTGGGGCTGAGGCCCAGGCTGGGTTCGTCCAGCAGCATCAGCTGCGGCGCGCCCATCAGCGCGCGGCTGATGGCCAGCATCTGCTGCTGGCCACCGGAAAGCAGCCCCGCATCCTGCTGGCGGCGTTCACGCAGGATGGGAAAGTAGGCGTAGACCTGCTCCAGGTCGCGCGCCACGCCGTCCTTGTCGCTGCGCGTGTAGGCGCCCATCAGCAGGTTGTCGTGCACCGTCAGCAGCGGGAAGACCTCGCGGCCCTCCGGCACGTGCACCAGGCCGCGGCGCACGATGTCGGCCGGGTCGCGGGCGGTGATGTCTTCGCCGCAGAACGTCACGCTGCCGCGCGTGGGATCGAGCACGCCGGAGATGGTCTTCAGGATGGTGCTCTTGCCGGCGCCGTTGCTGCCCAGCACGGTGACGATGCGGCCCTGCGCGGCCTGCAGGCTGACGCCGCGGATGGCCTTGATGGGACCGTACGCACTTTCGACGTTGGCCAGTCGCAGGATGTCGCTCACTGGCCAAGCTCCGCGCTTCGCGCTGCGGTGCGAGCCCCAAGGCCCGCCAGGGCCCCTTCGGGTCCGGGAGCGGCCGGGCGGCGGCTCATGGAGCCCCCTCGCCCACCGGCCGCCGCAGCGACGACAGGTCTTCGGTCGAGCCGAGGTAGGCCTCGATCACGCCGGGGTGGGACTGCACCTCCGCCGGCGTGCCCAGGCACAGCAGCTCGCCCTGGTTCATCGCCAGCACGCGGTCGGACACGCGCGAGACGAGGCTCATGTCATGCTCGACCATCAGCACGGTGATGCCCAGCTCGTTCCTGATGTCCTGGATCCACCAGGCCATGTCGTCCGTCTCTTCGACGTTGAGGCCGGACGAGGGCTCGTCCAACAGCAGCAGCTTCGGCCCGGTCGCCAGCGCGCGGCCCAGTTCCACCACCTTGCGCACGCCATAGGGCAGGCCGGCGACCAGCGAGTCGCGGTGGTGCTGCAGGTCCAGCAACTCGATCACCTCTTCTGCTCGCCGCCGCGCCGCCAGTTCGGCCGTCCGCGTGCCGGGCAAGTGCAGCAGGTTGCTCCAGAAGCCGGCGCAGCGGTGGATGTGGTGGCCGATCAGCAGGTTCTGCAGGACCGTCGCGTGCTCGAACAGCTCGATGTTCTGGAACGTGCGCGCGATGCCCAGCGCGGCAATGCGGTGGGGTGCTTGTGTGGTGAGCGGCTGGCCTTCGTAGTGGATCTCCCCTCCGGTCGGGTCGTAGATGCGGCTGATGAGATTGAAGACCGTCGTCTTGCCAGCCCCATTGGGGCCGATCAGCGTGAAGACCTCGCCTTGGCGGACCTCGAAGCTGACGCGGTTGACGGCCAGCACGCCGCCGAAGCGAACAGTCAGGCCGCGGGCACTCAGCAAGGGGATCGCCTGGCCGCTCACTTCAGCCGCTCCGAGCGTGCGTAGGCCTTCTGCCGCTTGAACATGCCCCGTCGGTAGAACGGGAACAGCTCCAGCCAGGTCCGCACCTTCAGCCAGCGCCCGTACAAGCCCATCGGCTCGAACAGCACGAAGGCCATCAGCACAGCGCCGTAGACGACCGCCTGCAATCCGCTCGACTGCCCGATGGCCGGCGGCAGGAAGTCCTTGCCCACGGCGATCAGCTGCGGCATCGCGATCAGGAACATCGCGCCCAGGAAAGCGCCGTGCACCGAACCCAGCCCGCCCACCACCACCAGCAGTAGCAGGTCGATGGACTGGAGGATGCCGAACTGGTCCGGCGAGATGAAGCGCAGCTGGTGCGCGTACAGCGTGCCCGCCAGCCCCACGATGGCCGCCGACAGCGCGAAAGCCAGCGTCTTGTAGTGCGCCAGGTGGATGCCCATGCTCTGCGCGGAAATCTCCGAATCGCGGATGGCGATGAAGGCGCGGCCGGTGGCCGAGCGCAGCAGGTTCAGCACGCCCAGCGTCACCAGCACGCACAGCAGCAGCGCCACGTAGAAGAGCGCCGTGCTGTTGGCCAGGTCCAGCCCCGGGAACTGCAGCGGCTTCACCGACACGCCCGCATTGCCGCCGGTCACGCTCTCCCAGCGCGCCAGGATCTCCTCGACGATGATGCCCATCGCCAGCGTCGCGATCGCGAGGTAGATGCCCTTGACGCGCAATGCCGGCAGCCCCACCACCACCCCCACGGCGGCCGACAGCGCCGCCGCCAGCGCCATCGACAGCGGGAACGGCCAGCCGCGCGCGGCGCACCAGGCCTCGGCATACGCGCCGACGCCGAGAAAGGCCGCATGCCCGATCGAGGCCAGGCCGGTGTAGCCCGACAGCACCATCAAGCCGAGGCCGGCGATGGCATAGACCAGCACGAAGTTCAGCTGCGACAGCCCGTAGTCGCCGGCCCACCAGGGCGCGGCCAGCATCGCCGCCAGCAGCAGCCCGTACCACAGGCACTGGCCGCCATGCCGCACCAGGCGGATGTCCTGCGCATAGTCGGTCTTGAAGATGAAGCGCATCGGGCTGGAACGGGTCGCGGCACGCCGGCCAAGCCCGGAGGCTGGGGCAGGCGCAATGCTGCGGGCAGCGCGCAGCGCCGTCGCCGAGGGATTGCACCAGCCCTCGGGAAAACCCGTGCCGTGGTCCGGCACGCGCTTGTCCGCGGACACCCCGGCGCAGTCATCTCCGCAGCGTCGACCGGCCCTCACTCATCGGGGGGACGCGCCAGGGCTGCGGGCCGGCTCGGGGGTTTCCATGCCGAAGCCAAATCCGAAGAATCGCTCCCTTCACCATGTGGGTGGCGCGCCCCGTTGCACCGGGTGTCGGCGCGCAAGAACGTGGAAGAGGCTTGATGCTGTCGGACGAATACCTGTCGATGCTGAGCATCGGCACCCAGGAGGAGTTGTTTGCCAAGGTGGAAGGATTCGTGCGGCGCCTGGGCATGCCGCTGATGACGGCGATGCCGGCGTCGGCCACCTTCTGGCCGCCATCGTCGAAATTGAACACCGACAGGCCGGGGCGCCACTCGGTGAGGATGGGCTTGGCCAAGCCGCCCCACGCCTGCGCATAGCTGTCCCACACCACGCGGTTGGTCGCGAAACGCCGGGCGGCATGATGCGCATCGATGCGTTGACCCACGCGCCGCCCTGCGCGAACAAGACCCGGTCGCCGCCGCGCAGCGTGGGCAGCTGGGAGGCCACCTGCTTCGGCGTCGCGGCGCTGAGGCCGTCGTTGGCGGCGCTGCCGGCCGTGCTATCCCCGCGGCCGGGGGCTGGCGTCTCGCTCAGACCTTCTTGCGCGCCTGGCCGCCGAACAAGCCGTTCGGCCTGACCACCAGCATCACCAGCACCACCACGTAGGCGGCGATGTCCTTGAAGCCCTCGGGCAGGTAGAAGCCGGCAAAGGCCTCGACCAGGCCGATGACCAGGCCGCCGACGATGGCGCCCGGCAGGCTGCCGAAGCCCCCGACCACGGCGGCAGGAAAGGCCTTCAGGCCGATGAAGCCCATGTTGGCGTGCACGAAGGTGATGGGCGCCAGCAGCAGCCCGGCGAGCGCGGCCACGCCGGCCGACAGTCCCCACACCAGGCCGTTGAGCCGCCGCACCGGGATGCCCATGTAGTACGCGGCCAGCTGGTTCTGCGAGGCCGCCTGCATCGCGATGCCGACCTTGCTGAAGCGGAACATCGCGTACAGCAGCCCGCACAGCAGCGCGGTGCTGCCGATGACCGTGAGCTGCTCCACGCTGACCACCGCGCCGCCGAAGTCGATCACCTGCCCCGCATAAGGCACGGCCAGCGTGGAGGTGGTGGAGCCGATGTCCGGCACCATCGTGACCAGCCCGCGCGCGAGGTAGCCGATGCCGATGGTGAGCATCACGATCGTGAACTGCGGCTGGCCCAGGATGGGCCGGATCACGACCCGTTCCAGCACGATGCCCAATGCCATCATGCCCACCACGGCCAGCGGCGCGGCGGCCCAGAACGGCCAGCCGGCCACCTGCATCAGCACCAGGGCACCGAAGGCGCCCAGCATCATCAGTTCACCCTGCGCGAAGTTGACCGTCTCGGTGGCCTTGTAGATCAGCACGAAGCCGAGCGCGATCAAGGCATAGATGCAGCCGAGCGCGATGCCCGAGACCAGCAACTGCGCAAAGGACTGCACGAAGGCCAAGCCACCCGCTCCCCCGGCCGACAAGCTGGCCGACCCCACGATGCTGCGGCGTCCGGCCCGCCTTGTCGCCGGGGGAAATCACCGAGTGGCGGGCAGGCGCCGCGACCGGCCCGCGGGGGCCGGCCGCAGCACGCGCGGGTCAGGTGAGCGCGGTGAAAACCTCGGCCAGCGTCAGCTCCTGCGGCCCGCTGATGGTGCCCACCAGCGACACGCTGAGGTCGGACAGGCCGGCCGCCGCGCCGTTCTCGACGAAGTAGAGCGCCACGTTGGAATGGGTCGCATCGCCGCGCGCACCGGTGGGATCGGCCGTGACGGCCACGACGCTGCGCAGCCCGTCGCCCAGCACGAACTTGCCGGCCGTCACGGTGGTCGCGAAGTCGACCACCGACAGCTGCCCGGACGGCTTGTTGTAGATGAATTCGGCCGTGGTGGCCACGCCGGTGAAGCTGCCGCCCGTGGCCGCGTTGATGTGGGCGCCAGCCGCGGCGATGGGCGCGCCGGCGAAGCCACGCACGTCGAGCTTGTCCGAGCCGGCGGTGAAGTTCAGCAGCACGTCGGAGCCGTTCGCGTGCGCGGTCTTCTCGAACACGAAGGTGTCCAGGCCGCCGTTGCCGCCGTTGACATTGACGCCCGCCGACAGCGTGAAGTTGCCGCCGTCCGGTCCCGCGCCACTGTTCAGCACGAAGGTCACCCCGTCGTTGGCGTCGACGCCGGGCATGAAGGCCAGGCGCACGATCCCGGTGGTGCTGTCGAAGGTGGCGCCGGTGAGCGTGCCGGTGCCGGGACCGGCGTTGATCGCCGCCAGGTTGGCATTGATCAGCCCCGCCATCGCGGTGCCGATCACGGTGGTGGATGCCCCATCCACCACCGCGCCATTGCCGTCGCCGTACGAGGTGTCGGCCACGGCCGCCTCGGTCAGCGTCAGCGCGGCACCGTCGATGGTCATCGCGATCGTGATGCGGTTGGCCGCGGCAGTCACCGCATCGGGCGTGCCGGCAATGGTGAACTGCCAGGTCTCGCCGAACGAGGTGCCGGCCGGCGGCACGCCGCCGTCCAGCGTGTCGTTGCCGCCGCCGCCGCGAAGCGTGTCGTTGCCCGCCCCCCCGGTGATCAGGTCGGCTGCCGCGCCGCCCCACACGGTGGCCCCGGCGCCGACGCTGCTGTCGGTCACCGTCAGGTTCAGGCTCACCGTCACCGGGCTCACCAATGCGGCCTGGCCGGCGGTGCCGAAGACCAGGCCGCCGGCGCTGAGCACCGAGCCGGTGTAGCCGAAGACGGCGGTACCGCCGGCCTTCAGCACGCCGGCGTCCAGGTCCAGCGTCAGCGCCGTGCCCTTGTCGGTCGAGTTGTTGGTCAGCACCAGCGACTCGAACAGCGTGGTGCCGCCGATGCTGGCCAGCGTGCCCACCACCAGTTCGTCATCGGTGCCGGCGGTGCCGCCCACCTGCAGGCCGGGCGAGGTGACGGCGCTCAGGTCGAGCACGTCGAAGTCGACGTTGAAGCCCGGTGCCGCGCCGTTCAGCGAAGCCAGGCTCACCGTGCCCACCGCGCCGCCGACAGCGGCCGATCCCATCGCCTCGTTGGCCAGGCGGATCGCGTCGTGGTCGTTGCCCGCGCCGTCGGTCAGCCGCGGCTGGCCTTGCGTGGCCTTGAAGACGTTGTCGATCACGTACAGGTCGTCGGACGCGCCGTTGTCACGCAGGAACTCGAAGCCCGTGACCTCCAGCGCGCTGCCGGTGTTGCTGCCCACCAGCCGTACCGACACCGTGTCCACCCCGCCCACCGTGCCGCCGAGCGTGATGACCTTGGCCGCACCGGTGCCGGTGAAGCTGAGCGCGTCCTCCGCATCCTGCGATGCCGCCATCTTCAGGATGCCGGCGGCGACGCCGTTGTCCGGCGTGTGCGAACTGCTGACGTTGGTGCTACCGCTCAGCAGCGTGATGCCGTCGCCGTTGGTGAAGCTGGTGGTGGCGGTGACGCGCCCGCTGCTGTTGGTGTCGTCGGCCAGGCTGGTGCTGGGCACCCACGGCGTGATCGCCACGTCCACCAGGATGCTGCGCGTCAGGTCGTTGAACTTGACGGTGTTCGTACCGCCGCGCAGCGTGTTGACGCGCGCGTCGGTGGCTTCATAACTCGTGAAGACCAGGGTCTCGTTGCGGTCGCTGCCCTGCACGTTGTTCCAGGCCGCGGTCGGCACCGCCAGCGTGCCGTTGCTCCCGGCGTCGCGCGCTTCGAAGAACAGCATCGTGTGTACCGCCCCGCTCAGCAGGTCGCTCAGCTCCACCCGGTGCAGCGCACGGTCGGTGCTGGTGTTGACGTCGGTGGCGGTGCTGAAGTTGCGGCTGAAGCTGACCAGCCAGTCGCGGTTGGAGTTGGTCAGGTCCAGCACGCCGCCGCCCTTGGAGGCGACCACCTCCTCGACGTTGATCAGCGTGTCCAGCCGGTCGGTGCCGCCGTTGAAGACGTCATCGACCGCGTTGTCGTTGACCAGCATGTACAGCGTGTTGGCCGGCGCCTCGGCGGTCACCACGGCCACGACCTTGCCGGACTCGGCGCTGTAGTCCACCCGGTCCTTCTGCAGGCCGAGATCGTAGACGTAGAGCGTCTGGTTGCTCAACTGCGGGATGTTGCCGCGGTCCGCGCTCTGGTTGGTCGTGTCCAGCGGCGCGCCGGCGGTGCCATTGGTTGCCTTCAGGCCGACGATGGTCATGCGCGTGTCGTCGATGCCGCCCTGGTTCAGCAGGTCGTAGGTCAGGTAGGTGTTGATCGGGATCTCGCCCTCGGCCGGCGACCCCGGCGCATGGGCGTTGCTGTTGTTCATCGCGTCGGCGATCAGCACCGTGTCCGGCGAGCCCAGCGGCGGCGGCGTGGTGCTGGTGTCCTGCACCGTGGTCTGGGCGGAGGCCAGGTTGCCGCTCAGGTTGAGCGTCAGCGTTTCGGCGCCCTCGGTCAGTTGGTCGGCCTTCAGCGCGACCACGACCGTGCCCAGGCCCTGGTCGTTGACGATGAAGGAGCCGGTCAGCGCGCCGGAGCTGAGGTCGTCCACCGTGATGCCCGACAGCGCGTAGTTGATGACGGTGCCGGCCGCGAGATGGGTCGTCGTCAGCGTGAAGCTGACCGTCGATCCCTCGTTGACGCTGGCGGCGCTGGCGGCGACCGCGTAGGTCGGCTGCAGCGGCGCGGTGCTGGTGTCGTTGACCGTGACGTCGCGGTGCGCGAGGTTGCTGCCGATGGTCATGCGCAGCGTCTCGCCGCCTTCGGTGGCGGCATCGTTGGCCAGCGTGACGGTGACGGTGCCCACGCCGCTGGAATTGATGGTGACCATGCCGGTCAGCAGGCCGCCGGCGACGTCGGCCGCGGTGATGCCGGTGCCGCCCAAGGAGTAGGCCAGCGAGCTGCCGGCCGCCACGTTGGTCGTCTGCAGCGTGAAGGTGATGTTGCCGCCTTCGTTCGCGGTGAGCACGTTGCTCGTCAACGCGTAGGTCGGCTCGGGCGGCGGCTCCTGCGGGGCCAGCAGCTGCGACCAGCCCTGGCCGTTGTAGACCGCGCCGGCGCCGGACTGGGCGAAGGCGGCCGCGGTCTCGGTGCGGGCAGTGACCTCGGCCTTCAGCGCCAGCAGGTCGGCGTCGCTGCCGTTGTAGGCGGCGATGTAGTCCATCACGAAGACGGTGAACGCGCCGCGCGACAGGAACGCCTGCACCTCCGGCACCAGCAGCTGCACCCAGCCGGCCTTGGTCTGCGCCGAGATGCCGGTGCTGTGGGTCAGGTTGTCGACCAGCGCCGTGACGAAAGCGGTGTTGCTGCTGGTCGACGCATAGGCCGTGAACGGCGAACCCGGCACCGCCAGGTTGAAGAGGAAGTCCAGCTGCTGCGCGGCGCTCACGCCCTGCCCGCGTTCGGCGGCGAACAAGCCCACCAGGTCGCCGGTTGCTGCGGCGCGGAAGGGGTACGCGAACATCCGGATCACGGATTGCGCGGTCGGGCTGAAGTTGTCAATGGCAGCCATCGTCATGTCTCCTGGATTTGGGGCGGCGCAGGCAATCGCGATGCCCGGGTCCCCCATCATCCCCGGAAATCCAGGCGCCCCGGCCGCGCGGGCGCGACACCCATCACGTCCAGCGCAGGTCGTGGTGCTTCAACGGCAGGCGCCGGATGCGGTGCCCCGTGGCCGCGAAGATCGCATTGCACAGGGCCGGCGGCAGCGGCGGCAGCGCCGGTTCGCCCAGGCCGGTGGGGGCGATGTCGCGCTCGATGAAGTGCACGTCGACACGGGCCGGCACCTGCGGCATGCGCAGGTGCGGGTTGTCGTCGAAGCCCGCCTGCACCACGGCGCCGCGTTCCACCGTGATCTCCTGCGCCAGCGTGCTCGACAGCGCATCGAGCACCGAGCCCTGCACCTGCGACTCGGCGCCGCTCAGGTTGACGATGGGTCCCACGTCCACCGCCGCCGTGACGCGCCGCACCCGCAGTTCACCGCCGCGCGAGACTTCCACCTCGACCACCTGGGCCACGTAGCCATGGTGCGCAAAGTACGCGGCCAGGCCCAAGCCCTGCCCCTTCGGCAGCTGGCGGCCCCAGCCGGCTTTCTCCGCCGCCAGCCTCAGCACCGCCTTCATGCGTGTCACGCTGAAGGCCGGCTCCTTCAGTTCGCGGTCTTCGCCCAGCAGCTGCAGGCGGAAGGCCAGCGGGTCCTGGCCGGCCCCATGCGCCAGCTCGTCGACGAAGCCTTCGATCATGAAGGCCGAGGTGTTGGCGCCCGGCGAGCGGTAGGGGCCGGGCGGCAGGTTGCTGTCGACGATGGACAGTTGCAGCCGGTAGTTGGGAATGAAGCGCGCCGGGAACAGGCTGCTGCGGCCCTTGGGCGGCACCGGGTTGCGAAAGCCCTGCCGGATGGCGTGCGACTCGAAGGCCACCACCCGCCCCTGCGCGTCCAGGCCGGCCTTGAAGTGCTGGAACGAGAACGGGCGGTAGAAGTCGTGCCGGGTGTCGCTGTCGCGCGGGACGAAGAGCTTGACCGGCAGCTTCATGCGCTGCGCGATGGCCACGGCTTCGAGCACGAAGTCCGTCTCGAAGCGGCGGCCGAAGCCGCCGCCCAGGCGCGCGATGTCGATCTTCAGCTTCGCCGCCGGGATGTCCAGCACCGCCTCGATCGCAGCGGCCGCGATGTCCGGGAACTGGCTGGGGGTGAAGAGCCGCATGCCGCCATCGGCCGTCGGTTCGGCGACGCAGGACATCGGCTCCATCGTCATGTGTGCCAGCACCGGCGCCTCGTAGAACGCCTCCACGGTGCGTGCGGCGGCCGCCATCGCGGTACGCGCGTCGCCGTCGTCGCGCCACAGCTCGCCGGGGCGCTCCAGCGTCTTCAGCGCCGCGGCGCGGAAGCCGGCACTGCTGTCCCCACCCGGGCCACCGCGGCCGCCGTCGTCCCACTGCACTTTCAGTGCGCGGCGCGCCTTCAGCGCGGCCCAGGTGCTCGTGGCGACGATGGCGATGCCGGGCTGCAGGCCGTGGAAGTTCTTTTCGGGCTTGCGCGTCAGCGGGTCCTTCGTGCCTTCGAGCACGAAGGCGTCGCGCACGCCCGGCAAGGCCTTGATCTCGGCCAGGTTGGCCTGCTGCACGCGGCCGCCGAAGACCGGGCATTTCTCGTACAGGGCCACCAGCGCGCCCTCGGGCGTGCGGTCCAGGCAGAACAGCGGCGCGCCGCGCACCACCGCGGCGTTGTCCACGTGCGGCACCCGCCGGCCGATGAGGCGGAAGCGCTCGCGCGGCTTCAGCGCCACGCTTTTCGGATCGGGCACCGGCAGCTGCGCGGCAGCGGCCACGAGGCTGGCGTAGCCCGCGCGCCGGCCGCTGGCGCCATGCAGCACCTCGCCCGCCGCCGTGTCCAGTTCGCCGATCGGCACCGACCACTGCTGCGCCGCCGCCTCCAGCAGCAGCTGCCGCGCGGTCGCGCCGGCACGGCGCAGCGGTTCCCAGGCCTTGCGCACCGATTCGCTGCCGCCCGAGCCCTGGTCGTCGAGCCGGATGTCCCAGCCGCACTGCTCGACGCGCACCCGCTCCCAGGGCACGTCGAGTTCCTCGGCGACCAGCATCGGCAGCGTCGTCTTGACGCCCTGCCCCATGTCCGGGTTCTTGGCCCACAGCGTCACGCTGCCATCGGGTGCGATGCGGATCAGCGGATGGGGCGTGAAGGTGTCGCTCCCGGCGGGGGCCTGCGCCTCGGCCGTGCCCAGCACCAGCGCCCCGCCGCCGGCGGCCATCAGCTGCAGGAAGCCGCGGCGGCCGACGGCGCCGGGCGAGCGCATCGGCGCCGCGTTCATGCCGCGCTCCCGGCGGCCGCGGCGTCGACGATGGCCGCTCTGATCCGGAGGTAGGTGCCACAGCGGCACAGGTTGCCGGCCATCGCGGCGTCGATCTGTTCGGCGCTCGGCTTCGGCGTCGCTTTCAGCAGCGCCGCGGCCTGCATGATCTGCCCCGCCTGGCAGTAGCCGCACTGCGGCACGTCGTGTTTCATCCACGCCACCTGCACCGGGTGCCGCCCGTGCGGGTCCAGGCCTTCGATGGTGGTGATGCGCTTGCCCGCCAGCGCCGACACCGGCAGCTGGCAGGCCCGCGCCGCCTGCCCGTCCACGTGCACGGTGCAGGCACCGCACAGGCCCTGGCCGCAGCCGTACTTGGTGCCGGGCAAGTCCAGGTGGTCACGCAGCACCCACAGCAGCGGCGTGTCGTCGTCGGCGTCGACGCTGCGCGCCTGGCCGTTGACGTGGATCGAATAGCGAGGCATCGCGGTCTCCCATCGTTGTGCGATGGGCCGCGACCTTAGTCCGCAGGCAAGGCCCGCGCCGCTGCGCTGCGACGAACGACGGTCGGCGGGGAGCCGGCGGCGGTCAGGCCGGCTTCAAGGCACGGGCTTCAGGGCGCGAGCGTCAGGGCGCGCCGAGCCGCTGCAGCACCGCATCACGCACCAGCGGCAGGCGGTCGTTGCCGAAGTACATGTCGTGGCCGCCGACGAAGATGGTCGGCGAACCGAAGGCGCCGCGGGCGATCGCCTCGTCGGTGTTGGCCTTCAGCTGTTCCTTGATCGCCGGCTCGGCGATGCCCTGCAGCAAGGCGGCGGCGTCGATGTCCTGCATGTTGCAGATCGCCGCCAGCACCGCGTCCTGCGAGATGTCCTGCTCGCGCGACCAGTAGGCTTCGAACACGGCCTGCGCGAAGGGCAGCATGCGGTCGGGCCCGCCTTCGCGCCCGTCCTCGCGCATCAGCCACAGGCAGGCGCGCATCGCCTTCACGCTGTTGACCGGGAACACCTTGGGCGGGAAGACGAGGTGCAGGCCAGCACGGCGGGCCCAGTCCTGCAGGTCCTTCTTGACGTAGGCCTGCTTGGCCGGCACGCCCTTCTCGCGGAATTCGTAGACGCTGGGGTTCACCGCGTTGAAGATGCCGCCGACCAGCACCGGCTTCCACTGCACCGGCACCGACAGCTCGGCCGCCATCTTGCGCAGGTTGTGGAAGGCGAGCCAGGTCCACGGGCTCGAGCAGTCGAAGAAAAACTCGATCATGGTTTGCGCCCCTCGTGCGGTTTGACGGCGGCGCCGAACAGGTGGCGCCGTGCCTCGTCGTCCATCGCGCCTTGGCGCCACTCCTTGCCGAGCGCGGTGCCGCGCCGCACGGGGTCACGCCCACGCAGCTGCGCGAACCAGCGCTTGATGTTCGGCCAGTCGTCCAGCGTCAGGCCCTGGGCCTTGTGCGTGATGATCCACGGGTAGATGGCGATGTCGGCGATCGAGTAGGCGCCCACCACGAATTCGCCTTGTGCCAGCTGCGCGTCGAGCACGCCGTACAGCCGCCGCGTCTCGCGCTCGTAGCGCTCGATCGCGTAGGCGATCTTCTCCTGCGCATAAAGCCTGAAGTGACCGTGCTGGCCCAGCATCGGCCCCAGCCCGCCCATCTGCCACATCACCCAGCTGATGACCGCATGGCGGCCGCGCAGGTTGGCCGGCAGCAGGCGGCCGGTCTTCTCGGCCAGGTAGATCAGGATGGCGCCGCTTTCGAACAATGCCAGCGGCTCGCCGCCATCGGCCGGTGCATGGTCGACGATGGCCGGCATGCGGCCGTTGGGACTGAGCCGGAGGAACTCGGGCGAGAACTGCTCGCCGCGGCCGAGGTTGAGCGGCTTCACCGTGTACGGCAGGCCCAGCTCCTCCAGCGCGATCGAGATCTTCCAGCCGTTCGGCGTGGGCCAGTAGTGCAGGTCGATCAAGCGTGGCACCCCGGTGACAGTGGTCGCGCGAGCCTAGCCTCAAACTGCGCCTTTGAACTGTCGCGTGCGGGATAGCCCGTGCCGTGCACGATGAGCGACCCCTCCATTCCCGAAGGCTTCGAGCCGCTGCGCATCGGCGGCGAGTTCATGCGGCTGAACGGCCCGATCTACACGAAGCGCGACGGCGATCGGCTGCTGGTGGGCTTCCGCGTCGAGCCGCGCCACTGCAACCCGATGAAGATGTGCCACGGCGGCATGCTGGCCAGCTACGCCGACATGCTGCTGCCGGTGAGCGCGCATGCGCAGAGCGCAGCGGTGGCGAACCGCTTCCTGCCCACCATCAACCTTCAGATCGATTACCTGGCGCCGGCACCGCTGGGCGCCTGGGTGGAGGGTGAAGGCCAGCTGCTGCGCGAGACGCGCAGCCTGGTCTTCGTGCAGGCCGTGGCCACGGCCGACGGCGTGCCCTGCCTTCGCGCCAGCGGCATCTTCAAGATCGGGCCCGAGGCGCCGTGGCGTGCCGCCGCGGCGCCCTCGACCGAATGACGCTGCCGCGCGCCCGGCCATTGATCGTGAACCGGCGCGTCGCCCAGGCCGCCCGCTGCCGTGCGGGCGTCAGCGGTCCTTGAACACCGGCGGCCGCTTCGCGAAGAAGGCCTGCACGCCTTCGGCGAAGTCGGCGCCGCGGCTCATCTCGCCCTGCACCCTCGCCTCCTGGCCCAGCGCAGCGGCGTAGTCCATCGGCAGCGCCGAGTCCATCGCCTGGCGCGTGTGCGCCAGCGCGCGCACCGGCATGGCGGCCAGCTTCGCTGCCAGCGCCATGGTCGTGTCGGCCAGCGCCGCGTCGTCCACGCACTTCCAGATCAGGCCGATGCGTTCGGCCTCCTCGGCCGGCAGCTTGTCACCCGTCAACGCCAGGCCCAGCGCGCGTGCCCGCCCCACCAGCCGCGGCAGCAGCCAGGTGCCGCCGCAATCGGGGATCAGGCCGATCTTGCTGAAGGCCTGGATGAAGCTGGCCGAGCGCGCGGCGATCACCATGTCGCAGCCCAGGGCCAGGTTGGCACCGGCGCCGGCAGCCACGCCGTTGACCATCGCGATCACCGGCACCGGGAACGCGCGGATCGTCAGCGCCAGCGGCTTGTACAGGCGCTCGACCACGTCCTCGACGTCAGCAGCCAGTTCGGTGTCCGCCAGGTCCTGGCCGGCGCAGAAACCGCGGCCCGCGCCGGTGATGACGACGCAGCGCACCGCTTCGTCCAAAGCGGCTTGCGCCAGCGCGCCGCGCAGCTGCGTGTGCATCTCGCCAGTGAAGCTGTTCAGCGCCTGCGGACGGTTCAGCGTCAGCGTGCGCACGGGGCCATCGGTGGTGGTGAGGATCAGGGCGTCGGACATGGTGGGCCTCTCGGCGATCTCAGCAGATGCGCCGCAGCGTACTACTTGAAGAACAGGTTCACGAAAGACAGCGTCAGCGCCGGGAAGAACAGCAGCGCCAGCATCCGCACCACGTCGGTGGCGACGAAGGGCAGCACGCCCTTGTAGGTCTCGCTCATCGGCACGTCGCGCGCGATGCCGTTGACGACGTAGACGTTCAGCCCCACCGGTGGCGCCGTCAGGCCGATGCCCACCGTCATCAGCACCAGGATGCCGAACCAGATGGCCTTGGCATCGGGCGCCAGGCCGAACAGGTCCAGCGACATCACGGCCGGGAAGATCACGGGAATCGTCAGCAGCATCATCGACAGCTCGTCCATCACGCAGCCCAGCACGATGTAGCCGAACAGGATGGCACCGACGATGGACAGCGGCGGGATCTGCAGGTGGCCAACCCATTCGGCCAGGCGCGCCGGCATCTGCGTGAGCGCCAGGGCCGAGTTCATCATGTCGGCGCCGAGGAAGATCATGAACACCATCGCCGACGTTTCGGCGGTGCCGAGGAAGCTGCGGCGGATGCCTTCCATCGACAGCTCGCGCCGCGCCAGCGCCGCGACGAAGGTGCCGACCGCGCCGACCGCCGCGCCTTCAGTAGGCGAGAAGATGCCGCGGTAGATGCCGCCGAAGACGACCAGGAAGATCACGACGATCGGCCAGATGCCCAGCAGTGCTTTCCAGCGCGCCGGCCAGGCGGTGCGCTGGCTCGGCGGCGCCAGTTCAGGCCGGAAGCGGCACCACAGCGCGATGACCGCGATGTAGCCCAGCACGGCGATGAGGCCCGGCAGCATCGCCGCGGCGAACAGCTTGGCGACGTTCTGCTCGGTGAGGATGGCGTAGACCACCAGCGGCACAGAAGGCGGAATCAGGATGCCCAGCGTGCCGGCGCTGGCCAGCGCCGCGGTCGTGAGGCGGCCGTGGTAGCCGTGAGCCTTCATCTCCGGATACGCCACCTGCGTGATCGTGGCGGACGTCGCGACCGACGAGCCGCACACCGCGCCGAAGGCGGCCGCCGACAGCACCGAGGCCATCGCCAGCCCGCCGCGTATGTGGCCGACGAAGGCGGCGGCCGCCTGGAACAGCGCGCGCGACAGGCCGCCCTGCGTCGCGAACTGCCCCATCAGCAAGAAGAGCGGGATCACCGACAGGTCGTACACCGTCAACCGCGCGACGGCGCTGCCCTTCATCAGGTTCAGCAGCGCCATGTCGTTGGCGAGCGCCCAGTAGCCCAGGGCGCCGGGGATGAACATGGCCGCGGCGATCGGGATGCGCACCGCCATCAGCGCCAGCATGGCGGCGAACATCAGCAAGCCGATGGCGGTCGGGTTCATGCGCCCTCTCCCGCGCCATTGCCAGGTATGGCCGGCAAGCCGTGCAGCAGGCGACCCGCCTGCCAGATGCCGATCACCGACGTCAGCGCCAGGCCGGGCGCCAGCATCGCGTAGGCCCACCACATCGGCAGGCCGAGGATCATCGTCTGCTCATCGGCCGAATGCACGGCCACCGCGCCGGCCGCCGTGCGAACCGACAGCAACGCGCACATCAGCGCCAGCAGCAGCGCGCCGATGCCGTCCAGCGCGCGGTTCACCCGCGGCTTCAGGCCCTGGGTGAAGAAGTCCACGATGATGTTGCCACCGTGCAGCTGGCACCACGGCAGGCACAGCGAGATGCACAGCGCGATGCCCATCTGCATCAGCTCGACATCGCCTGGGATCGGCGTGCTGGCCAGCGCGCGGCCGGCGATGCTGGCCACGGTCATCACCGCCAGGCCGCTGGCGACCAGGCCACCGACGAGGGCGAAGCGGCGTGCCAGCGGCACGAGGAAGGACTGCACGGCAACGGGCCTTTCCGGGTCAGGTCAGGGGTCAGGAAAGCCAACATGACAACGCGCCCGGCGGGGGCGCGTGTCGGGCAGCCGCCGCGGCTGCGGCCTACTTCTTGTACTTCTGCAGCAGCTCGCGCGCGTCCTGCAGCATCTGCTGGCCGGGCAGGCCCTTCTTGTCCATGTCCGCCACGAAGTCGCGGTACAGCGGCTGCGAGGCCTGCACCCAGTTCTGCAGCTCCGATGCGGGAATCATGTGGAAGGTGTTGCCTCGGTCCTGCGCCAGCTTGCGGCCCACCGCCTGGCTGGCGTCCCAGACCTTGCCGATGTCCTGCGACAGCTGCGGGCCGCTGTTGGCGTCGATCACCTTCTTCAGGTCGGCCGGCAGTGCGTCGTACTTCGCCTGGTTCATCGCGAAGACGAACACCGCGCTGTACAGCGCCGGGCGGGACGGATCCGTCTCGCTGTGGAACTTCACCATCTCATGCAGCTTCAGCGAGGGCATCACCTCCCAGGGCAGCAGGAAGCCGTCGATGGTGCCCTTGCTCACCGCGTCGACGATGGCCGGCAGCGGCATGCCCACGGGCGAGGCGCCCAGCGCCGCCAGCAGCTTGTTGGTCTGCCGCGTCGGCGCGCGCATCTTCAGGCCCTTGAAGTCGGCCAGCGTCTTGATGGGCTTCTCGCGGGTGTGGATGTAGCCCTCGTCATGCACCCAGATCGCGAGGATCTTGGTGCCCGGGAATTCCTTCAGCGCGTACTTCTGCAGGTAGTCCCAGGCGGCACGCGCCCCAGCCTCGGCCGAATTCGTCATGAACGGCAGCTCGAAGACCTCGAGCGCCGGGAAGCGGCCCGCGGTGTAGCCCGGCAGCGTGATGACGAGGTCGGCCACCCCGTCCTTGACCTGGTCCACCAGTTGCGGCGGCGTGCCGCCCATCGACATGGCGGGGAAGACCTGGCACTTCAGCTTGCTGGCCGATTCCTTGGCGATCTTGTCGCACCAGGGATTGATCAGCTGCACCGAGGCCATCGCCTGCGTGTTCCAGATGTGGTGGAACTTCAGCGTCACGTCCTGCGCGTGCGCGGCGGCGGTAAGCGCCAGGCCGGCCGCCAGGCCGAGTGCACTGCGAAGCATCTTCTTCATCGACGTCTCCTGTTCTTCAATGGGCGCAATCATCAGCGGCCACGCCGGCCCGGGCATGCGTGGAAACGCCAGTCGCGGCGGGGGGCGCCGCGCCGCTCAGCGGCCGTTCCAGACCTCGGCCGCCGTCTCGACCACCAGCCGCAGCTTGGCCCGCTGGGCCTCCACCGCGATGTTGTTGCCGTGCACGGTGCTGGAGAAGCCGCACTGCGGCGACAGGCACAGCTGCTCGATCGGCGCGTACTTCGCGGCCTCGTCGATGCGGCGCTTCAGCGTGTCCTTGCTTTCCATCTCGCCGAACTTGGTCGTCACCAGGCCCAGCACGACGATCTTTCCCTTGGGCAGGAAGCGCAGCGGCCGGAAGTCGCCCGAGCGGTCGTCGTCATACTCCATGAAGTACGCGTCCAGGTTCATCTCGGCGAGCAGGGCCTCGGCCACCGGCTCGTAGTTGCCGGCCGCGGCGTGCGTGCTCTTGAAATTGCCGCGGCACAGGTGCATGGCCAGCGTCATGCCGGCGGGTTTCTGCGCCACCACCTTGTTGATGAAGGTGGCGTAGCGGTGCGGCAGTTCGTTGGGGTCGTCGCCGCGCAGGCGCGCCGCTTCGCGCATCTTCTCGTCGCAGAGGTAGGCCATGTTGGTGTCGTCCATCTGGACGTAGGTGCAGCCGGCGGCGGCCAGTGAACGCAGCTCGTCCCCATAGGCCGTCGCGACGTCGTCGTAGAAGTCCGGGTCGAGTTCGGGATACGCCTCACGGCTGATGCCGGCGCGGCCGCCGCGGAAGTGCAGCATCGTCGGCGACGGGATCGTCACCTTGGGCACGCAGCCGGCCACGCCGGATGCGTCGACGCGCGACTTCAGGTACTCGAAATCAGCGCGCTGGATGTCCTTGGCGTGGCGCACCTTGTCCACCACGCGCATCACCGGAGGCGCCAGTTCCTCGCTGCCGTCGGGCTTCCTGACCGTCACCGGGATGTCGGTCTTGACGCCGCCCAGCTGTTCGAGGAAATCGATGTGGAAGTAGGTGCGGCGGAACTCGCCGTCGGTGATGCTCTGCAGGCCGACCTCCTGCTGGAAGGCGACGATCTCGGCGATCGCGCGGTCTTCCACCGTCCGCAGTTCGGCGGGCGTGATGGCCTGCCGCGCGGCCTGCTCTCGGGCATCCAGCAGGTACTTCGGTCTCAGGAAGCTGCCGACATGGTCGGCGCGGAAAGGCGGCGTGCTGCGGCTGCTCATCGGGCATGGTTCCTTCGCAGGGAACAGCCATTGTGGAAGCGCGCGCCAGCGCCGTCGCCCGGGAACGGCCCGGGGTCAGGCGCGCGATCGCTTCATAGCAGCTATCGCAAGCCGGCATAGGCGCGTCGTGCGGTCTCGCCGCCTCAGAAAGCACGACGCCCACCGCGGCGGAGCCAGGGCGGGCGTTGCAGGCGCCGGGCGGTGCGCCGGCGCAGAAAGCGATCGCAAGCGCGTCGGGCGCTCAGGCGGCCGGGGCCGTGGGCGCCGTCGTCGGCTGGCCCGCCTCGCGCTCGGCCTGCCATTCGGCCAGCCGCGACATGTTCGACAGCGAGATCTGGTGCGCATGGATCAGCCCGAACAGCCCGGTGCGGGCCATGTCCAGCATCTGCGCATCGGACAAGGCGTTCAGCTTGTCGCCGTCGATGGTCAGGAAGCCGTTGACCTGGATCTTGCGGCCGTCCGGCAGCGTGGCCTCGAACTGCATGTCGCGCAGCAGGCCCAGCTCGACCAGCTTCTCGCCGTAGCGGCGGGTGCGCTCGATGTCGATCTCCAGCTGCTCCAGCTGCTGCTGCACGCCCAGCGTCAGTTCGGAGGGCGTGCCGTCGTCCTTGAACAGCGCCTCGCCGGTGGTCTCGGACAGGCCGATCCAGTCTTCGTCGACGCACAGCATCATTTCCGTCTCGCTGGTGCGGGCCATCGCGAAGGGATAGGTGCGCAGCATGGCGGGCACGTAGCGCACGCGCCAGCGGTCGGTGGCGTCGATGCACAGGTTCTGCCCCTGTTGCAGGCCGAACACGGCGATCGGCGCCACCTGCTTCCGGCCCTGCGCGTCCTGGCCGGCGGGCACCCAGACGATCGGGTAGTCCTTGCACGCCTCGGCAAACTCGCCCGCCGCGACGAAGAAGGCATTCAGCTGCTTGCTGCGTGTCATGTCGCGCGCAGTGCGGTCGAGCTTGAGGTTGCGGTGCTTCTGGCGGTCCAGCGCAGCCGGCTTCTTGTGCAGGTTCTCGTTGATCATGGGTTCAAGCCTTCAGGGGGTTCGGTGCGGGACACCAGCACCTTGTCGATCCGCTTGCCATCGAGGTCCACCACCTCGAAGCGCCAAGCCTCCCATTCCACCACATCAGCCGTGCGCGGCAGCCGGCCCAGCAGCAGGATCACCATGCCGGCCAGCGTGTTGTAGCGGCCGCGGTCTTCCTCGGGCAGCTCGCGCAGCTCCAGCCGGTCCTTCAGCTCGGTGATCGGGATCAGCCCTTCCATCAGCCAGCTGCCGTCCTCGCGCCGCACGGCCCAGGCGTCGTCGGCGCTGGCGGTGACGAATTCGCCGGTGATGGCCTCCATCACGTCGCGCACGCTGATCACGCCCTGCACCGCGCCGTACTCGTCGACGACGAACACCAGCTCGGCGCCGGTGGCGCGGAACAGCTCCAGCAGCTCCATGCCCGACAACGTCTCCGGCACGAACACGGGCGGCTGCATCAGCGCGGGGAGGTCGGGCTGCTCGCCGCGCGCCAGCGGCTGCAGCAGGGAGCGCGCCTCGACGATGCCCACCACGTCGTCCAGGCTGCCGCGGCAGACCGGATAGCGCGAGCGGCCGTGCTCGGCCATCACGGCCAGCAGCTCGTCCGTCGGCGCGCCGCTGTCCAGCCAGGTGATCTCGGTGCGCGGGATCATCATCGAGCCGATCTGGCGTTCGTCCAGGCGGAAGACGTTGCGCACCATCTGGTGTTCCTGCGCCTCGATGACGCCGGTCTCGACGCCCTCCTCCAGGCTGGCGGCGATCTCTTCCTCCGTCACGTGGCGCGACGGCGCCTGGCGGATGCCGAGGATGCGCAGCGTGGTGTCGGTGCAGATCGACAGCAGCCACACGAAGGGGCGGGTGGCGGTGGACAGCCATTCCATCGGCCGCGCCACGCGGCGGGCCACCGTCTCGGGGTACATCTGGCCCAGGCGCTTGGGCACCAGCTCGCCGAAGATGATGGTGAGGAAGGTGATGATCACCACCACCAGCGCGGTGGCGGTGATGGCGGCCACGCCGTGGCTCAGCGGCGCCACCTTCAGCAGCCACGCCGCCAGCGGTTGCGAAAACGCCGCGTCGCCGACGATGCCGTTGAGCACGCCGATCGAGGTGATGCCGATCTGCACCGTGGACAGGAACTTGGTCGGGTGGTCGTGCAGGTCGATGGCCGCTTGCGCGCCGGATTCCTCGGCTTCGGCCATGGCCACCAGCCGCGCCTTGCGCGCGGCGGTCAGCGCCATCTCCGACATGGCGAAGAGGCCGTTCAGCAGGATCAGGAAAACCAGTAACGCGACGTCCATGTCTTCGGGCGCGGCAGGCTGCGCACCCGGCTCTCGAATAACCCTCAGGCGGGGCGGGGAGCGTAGCAGAATCAACGGATGACCCGCCCCCAGCTCACTTCGTTCGCGGCCCCCGAGGGGCAGCCAGTGCCCTTCGGGCGGCCGGGCGGGCACTGATGGCCTGCCCCCAGCTCACTTCGTTCGCGGCCCCCGAGGGGCAGCCAGTGCCCTTCGGGCGGCCGGGCGGGCACTGATGCACTTCCTGATCGGTGACCTGCAAGGCTGCTGCGACGCCTTCGACCGCCTGCTCGCCGAGATCGGCTTCTCGCCCTCGCGCGACCACCTGCACGTGCTGGGCGACATCGTCAACCGCGGCCCGCAATCGCTGCAGACCCTGCAACGGCTGCGCGCGCTGGACGGGGCGGCCACCGCGCTGCTGGGCAACCACGACCTGCACCTGCTGGCGGTGGCCGAGGGCATCCGGCCGCAGCACCGCAGCGACACGCTGCGCGAGATCCTGGACAGCCCGGACCGCGACGCGCTGCTGGCCTGGGTGCGCCAATGCCCGCTGGCCGATACCGCCCACGGCTGGCTGCTGGTGCATGCCGGCCTGGTGCCGCAGTGGGACGCCGACACCGCGCTGATCCTGGCCGGCGAGGTTCAGGCCATGCTGCGCGGCCCCGACCTGCACGGCTTCCTCGGGGTGATGTACGGCAACGAACCCCGGCGCTGGGATGACGCGCTCGCCGGCCCCGACCGCTGGCGCTTCGTCATCAACGTGATGACGCGCATCCGCTTCTGCGCCGATGACGGCACGCTCGAATTCGGCACCAAGGACGGCGCCGCCGCCGCACCGCCCGGCTACCGGCCGTGGTTCGACGTGCCAGGCCGGCGCAGCGCGTCAACACCGGTGGCGTTCGGCCACTGGTCGACGCTGGGCCTGCGCATCGAGCCGCGGCTGATGGCGCTGGATACCGGCTGCGTGTGGGGCGGCGCGCTCACCGCCGTGCGCATCGACGGCGGCCGGCAGGACGTGGCCCGCGTCAGCTGCGCGAATACGCCAACAAGCTGACGGAATGGCTCCTTTGGTGCCTGTCGATGCGGAACCTGGGGTGATCCAATTCCACTACCGCCCCACGATCATCGACACGCGCTGACCGCGCTTGAGGAATTTCCGACATGGCCGTAGCCAACTGGACCCGTGACCAGGTATTCAACCAGCTGAACAGCGGCCAACGCTGGGGCGGCAGCACCATCACGTACGCCTTTCCGCAGACGGCGGGCGGCATGTTCTCGCAGGGCGAGGCCGCCGGCTTCCGTGCGGCGGACGCGAACCAGCAGCAGCTGATGGTGCTGGCGCTGGCCACCTGGGACGACCTGATCCAGCAAAGCTTCGTGCAGGGCACGCCGGGCCAGACGGCCATCGAGATGGCCTACACGAGCAGCTCGATCGGCTATGCCCATGCCTACTACCCCAGCGTCGGCAGCGCCTGGTTCAACGTCACCGAAGACTCCCTGGTCAGCACCGCCGTTGGCCAGTACGGCTTCCAGACCTTCGTGCACGAGATCGGCCACGCGCTGGGCCTGGACCACATGGGCGACTACAACGGCAACGGCAACTGGTCGCCGTCGTCATACCAGGACAGCGTGGTGCTGTCGATCAT
>Ga0196963_10000450_pt1 | contig 38084 bp, 32 predicted proteins | sample S1_5metaG_FD_148600 | JGI IMG/M metagenome (GOLD analysis project Ga0196963, IMG submission 148600) | Soil microbial communities from Anza Borrego desert, Southern California, United States - S1_5 | ecosystem: Environmental > Terrestrial > Soil > Desert | place: USA: California | collected... | reverse complement strand
GAACCCTATCGCCTCACGGACCTCGAGCCTCGTGTCGCCGACGATCAGGCGCTCGCCCGCGGTAAGCCCGCGCAGCGCGACCGCGACGTCGTCGCCGGGATCCAGCAGCAATAGGTCATGGCCGGCCACGGTGGGTTCGAGAAGTTCGGCTTGAGTCATATCGGTAACCGGTGTCATACCTGTACGCGCCGAACGCGGCAAGCCGAAGCGGCTTTTGCCTGGGCGGCGGGTCGGCTATCGCCAGCGGACGGGAGGTCGGCGTGAGCAGCAAGGCGCAAGACAGCAACGGCCGGCGCCGGTCCGGCAAGCCGACGATCAACGATGTCGCCCGCCTCTCGGGCGTCTCGAAGAAGACTGTGAGCCGGGTCATCAACCGCTCCACCCTGCTCAACGAGGATACCCGGAAGCGGGTGCTCGAGGTCATCCGCGAGCTCGGCTACGTGCCCAACCCGCAGGCGCGCGCCCTGGCGCTTCGAACCAACTTCCTGATCGGCCTGATCCACGACAATCCGAACGCGCAAATGGTGCTCAATGTCCAGCAGGGCATTCTGGAAGCGCTCCATGGCACCGACTTCGCGATGGTCGTCCGCCCGGTCGACCGCGGCTCCTCGGCGCTGCTGGACGACGTGCGCCACTTCCTCGAACGACAGCGCCCCTACGGGGTCGTCATCCTGCCGCCGCTGTCGGAAAATGACGGGATCGCCCGCCTGTGCGACGAGGTCGGATGCCGCTATGTCCGCATGGGCTCGGCCGAGCTGGACGATCCCGACCATATGGTCGCGTCCAACGACCGAGAGGCCGTTTGCGAGGCGGTCCAGTTCCTGATCACCCAGGGCCACAGGCTGATTGGGCTGGTCGCGGGCCCGCACGGGTTCCGCTCGGCCGCGGAGCGCCGGCGTGGTTTCGAGGACGCGCTCGCCGCGGCGTCGATCAAGCTTCCCCGAAGCCTCATCGCGGAAGGCAATTACACGTTCGAATCCGGCATCGCCGCGGCCGAAAAACTGCTCGACCTGTCGCCGCGCCCAACCGCGATCTTCGCCAGCAACGACGAGATGGCGGCCGGAATCGTCCACGCGGCGCGCGAGCGCGGGATCGCCGTGCCGGAGCAATTGTCGATCATCGGCTTCGACGACACGCCGATCGCCGGCCACATCTGGCCGCCGCTCACCACCGTCCGCTGGCCGATCGTCTCGATGGCCCGCGCCGCCGCGCTCAAGCTGCTCGGAAGCGAGACGGATGCGGATTCGGCCGTGCCGGAGCCCTCCCTGTTCCTGTCGAGGCTGGTCAAGCGGGCCTCGGTCGCGCCGCCCGTGCCGTGACCCGTCATCCCAGCGGCTTGCTTTCTCATATGACACCGGTTACCGGCGGCCACTGCAAGGCGGCGGAGACCGTCGGCTCCATAAGCGTTGGGACGAAGATGGCGCGGACGCTCAAGCTCGATCCGGACCGATTGTTTCCGGCCGATTCCGGCGTGCGGTCGCTCGCGCGGGATCTTTATCGCGAAGTGAGGGGCCTACCGATCGTCAGTCCGCACGGCCACACCGACCCCGCCTGGTTCGCCACCGACGCGCCGTGGTCGAATGCGGCCGAGCTGCTGCTGGCGCCCGACCATTATCTCTACCGGATGCTCTACAGCCAGGGCGTACCGCTCGACCGCCTGGGTGTTGCGAGCCGCTCGGGCCCTTCCGCCGTCGACCCGCGCGAGGCCTGGCGGCTGTTCGCGAGCCATTACCATCTGTTCCGCGGAACCCCTTCCCGACTGTGGCTCGACCACGTCTTCGCCGAGCTGTTCGGGCTCGAGGTCGTGCTCGAGGCGGCGACCGCCGATCTCTATTACGACCGCATCGCGGAGGCGCTGGCGACTCCAGCCTTCCGGCCGCGGGCGCTGTTCGACTCGTTCGGCATCGAGCTCCTCGCCACCACCGAGGGACCGCACGAGGACCTCGTCCATCACGCCGCAATCCGCCGGTCGGGCTGGGCGGGCCGCGTCGTCACCACCTACCGGCCGGATGCGGTCGTCGATCCCGAGCATGAGGATTTCCGAGCCGCACTGGCGCGGTTCGGCGAGCTGGCGGGCGAGAATGTCGAGAGCTGGTCGAGCTACCTCGCCGCGCACCGCAGGCGCCGCGCCGACTTCCGCGCCGCCGGCGCGACCGCCACCGACCACGGCCATCCGACCGCGCGCACGGCCGATCTCGGCCCGGCCGATGCCGAGGCGCTGTTCCGTCGGATCGTCACTGGCGGCTGGAGCTCCGAGGACGCCGAGCTGTTCCGCGCGCAGATGCTCACCGAGATGGCGGCGATGAGCGTCGAGGACGGGATGGTGATGCAGATCCATCCCGGCGCCTTCCGCAACCACAATCGATGGCTGCACGGGGCCTACGGCCGCGACAAGGGCGCCGACATCCCGACCCGCACCGACTATGTGAAGGCGCTCAAGCCGTTGCTTGACCGCTTCGGCAATGAAACACGCCTGTCGATCATCCTCTTCACGCTCGACGAAAGCGCCTATGCTCGCGAGCTGGCCCCTCTCGCCGGCCATTATCCGTGCCTGAAGCTCGGCCCTGCCTGGTGGTTCCACGATTCGCCCGAGGGCATGCGTCGATTCCGCGAGATGACGACCGAGACGGCCGGCTTCTACAACAGCGTCGGCTTCAACGACGACACCCGCGCCTTCCTGTCCATCCCGGCCCGCCACGACGTCGCCCGCCGGGTCGACTGCGCCTTCCTCGCCCGCCTCGTCGCCGAGGGGCGGCTGGCCGACTGGGAAGCCACCGAACTCGCCCGCGACCTCACCTACAACCTCGTCCGCCGCGCCTACCGGCTGGACCGCGCCGAAGCGGTGGCCGCGGAATGACCCGGAACCTGCCTCGTCGTGCCGGACTCGATCCGGCATCCACCTTCTCTGGTTCCGCCACAGTGCGGGAAGAAGGTGGATCCCGCATCACGTCAGGGATGACGTTTACCCTGCCGCACCGGAGGCCTTGAATGTTCGACCGCACCTATTACGCCACCCATCCCGACATGATGGAGCGCGTCTCCAACGAGGAGCTTCGCGACCGCTACCTGATCGAGGGGCTGTTCCGGGAAGGCGAGTGCGTGCTGAACTACACCCATGCCGACCGGTTCGTGATCGGCGGAGTCGTCGTCGCGGGCGGCGAGGTGCGCCTGCCCGAGCAGAGCGAGCCGGCCTCCGCGGCGGGGAAGCCGTTCCTCGAGCGGCGCGAGCTGGCGATCGTCAACGTCGGCCAAGCGTCCGGCACCGTCACCGTCGACGGCGAAGCGTTCGAGCTCGGCAACATGGACTGCCTCTACGTCACCATGGGCGCGAAGGACGTGGTCTTCTCCGGAGCCGGCGCGCGCTTCTATCTCGCCTCCTGCCCGGCGCATAAGGCGTTCCAGACCCGCAAGCTCGGCATCGCCCAGGCCAACGCTCTCGAGCGCGGCAGCCTCGAGGAATCGAACGAGCGGACCATCTACCAGCTCGTCATCCCGGGCGTCTGCGACAGCGCGCAGCTGGTCATGGGTCTGACCGTGCTGAAACCGGGATCGGTCTGGAACACGATGCCGCCGCACATTCACGAGCGGCGCAGCGAAATCTATTTCTACTTCGGGCTCGACGGTGAGAACGACCGGGTCTTCCACTTCATGGGTCAGGGCGATCGGTTGCGGCACATCGTCATTGCGAACGAGGAAGCGGTGATCAGCCCGGTCTGGTCGGTCCACATGGGCGCCGGCACCAAAGCCTATGCCTTCATCTGGGCGATGGCCGGCGAGAACCAGGACTATACGGACATGAACGTCCTCGACATCTGCCAGCTGCAATGATGGCGAATCCTTTCGACCTCACCGGACGCGTCGCCGTCGTCACCGGCGCCAATAGCGGCATCGGCCAGGGTATCGCCGTGGCGCTCGCCGAGGCCGGCGCCGACGTCGCGCTGGTCGGCCGCTCCAGCGCCGACGAGACCGCGGAGCGGGTGCGCGCCGCGGGCCGGCGCGCCGCGCTGATCGGCGCCGACCTCTCGACCATCGCGCCTGTCCAGGAAGTGGTCGACCGCACACTCGCCGAGCTTGGCGGGCTCGACATTCTGGTCAACAACGCCGGGATCATCCGCCGGGCCGACGCGGTCAACTTTTCGGAAGAGGATTGGGACGCGGTGATCGACACCAACCTCAAGTCGGTCTTCTTCCTCTGCCAGGCGGCGGGGCGGCACATGATCGCTCAGGGGCGGGGCAAGATCGTCAACATCGCGTCGATGCTGAGCTTCCAGGGCGGCATTCGCGTACCGAGCTACACGGCCTCCAAATCGGGCGTTGCCGGGCTGACGAAGCTGCTCGCCAACGAATGGGCGGCCAAGGGCGTCAACGTGAACGCGATCGCTCCGGGCTATATCGCCACCAGCAACACCGCCGCGCTCCAGTCGGACGAGACCCGCAACCGGCAGATCATCGAACGCATTCCCGCCGGCCGCTGGGGCGACCCGGCGGATCTCGGCGGAGCGGCCGTGTTCCTTGCCTCCTCGGCGTCCGATTATGTCAACGGCCATATCCTCGCCGTCGACGGCGGCTGGCTGGCGCGGTGAGCGGGACCGTCGCCTGCTTCGGGGAGGTCCTGCTGCGCATGACCGCGCCGGGTCGCGAGCTCATGCTCCAGAAGCCCGCCCTCGACGTCTATGTCGCCGGCGCCGAGGCCAATGTCGGAGTCGCCCTGTCGAATCTCGGCCACGAAGTGAAGATGGTGACATGCCTGCCGGACAATGCCCTGGGCGAGGCGGCGCTTCGCGAGGTCCGACGGCACGGCGTCGACGTCTCCGCAATTGCCCGTACCCCGGGCCGGATGGGGCTCTATTTCCTCACCCAGGGCGCAGGGCTTCGAGCGTCCGAAATCTTCTACGACCGTCAGGACAGCAGCTTCGCCCGGGCCGCGGCGGACGATTTCGACTGGGATAGATTGCTCGAAGGCGTCGATCTTCTGCACCTGTCCGGAATCACGCCGGCGCTCGGCCCGCGCTCGGCCGAGGCCGCGGTCGCCGCCGCCGAGGCGGCGGGGCGGCTCGGCATCGCGATTTCGTTCGACGGCAATTACCGCGCTCAACTCTGGGAGGCGTGGGACAGCGACCCGAAGACGATCCTGACCCGGCTCGTCGCGAAGGCAGAGATCCTGTTCGGCAACCATCGCGACATCTCGCTGCTGCTCGATGCGAGCTTCGGCGGCGAGGGCCCCGGCCGCCGCCGCGAGGCGGCCGAGGCCGCGTTCGGCGCCTTCCCGAACCTGAAGATGATCGCCTCGACCGCGCGCCATGTCGACGACGCCGATCGCCACCGGATCGCGGCTCGAATCGACACGCCTGGGGACGCCGCCCAGACCGAGGAGGTGCTGGTCGCCGGGATCGTGGACCGGATCGGCGCCGGCGACGCCTTCGCCGCCGGAATCCTGCACGGCGTCCGCACCGGCCGCGACCTCGACTGGACCGTCCGCTCGGGCCTGGCCCTCACCTGCCTCAAGCACTCGCTGCCGGGCGATTTCAGCCTGTTCGGAATCGGCGACATCGAGGCTTTCATGGCCGGCGGCCTCGACGTCAGGCGATGATCAGCCGCCGACGGTTCCTGGCGGGCGCCGGCGCTCTCGCAGCCTCGCCGGTTTTCGCCCAGGGCGACCCGATGGTGACGACCGGCCGCGGCGCGGTGCGCGGGACCCGCGAAGGCGGTCTCTCCGTCTTCCGCGGCATACGCTACGGCATCGCCGGCCGGTTCCAAGCCCCGAAGCCGCCGCCGCGAAGCCGTGAGACTCTCGCCGCGACCGGCTTTCGCCCCTCCGCGCCGCAACGGGGCGAGCGCTACCGGCCGCACAGCGAGGATTGCCTGTTCCTCAACGTCTGGACTCCCGAAGCCCAACCGGGCGGCAAGCGGCCGGTGATGGTCTATTTCCACGGCGGAGCCTATTCGAACGGCAGCGTCGCCGATCCGCTGAACGACGGCCGTCACCTCGCCGCGCGCGAGGACGTCGTGGTGGTGACGGTCAATCACCGGCTCAACGCCTTCGGCTATCTCTATCTCGCCCGGCTCGACCCGCGCTTTCCGGACAGCGGCAACCTAGGCCAGCTCGACCTGATCCTCGCGCTCCGGTGGATCCGCGACAACATCGCCAATTTCGGCGGCGATCCGTCTCGCCTGCTCGTCTTCGGCCAGTCGGGCGGGGGCGCTAAGATCGCGACCCTGATGGGCATGCCGGCGGCGACGGGGCTGTTCCACCGGGCGATCACGATGAGCGGCCAGCAGGTCACCGTCTCCGGACCGCTCAACGCCACCGCCAGGGCCAGGGCCTATCTGGAGGCGCTGAAGGTGAGCTCGGCGGACGAGCTGCTCGCTCTGCCGGCGGAGCGGCTCGTCGAAGGGCTCACCGCGACCGATCCGATCCTCGGCGGCTCCGTCTACATGGGCCCGGTGCTCGACATGAAATGGCTGACCCGCCACCCCTTCTGGCCGGACGCCAACCCGCAGTCGAACTCGATCCCGATGATCCTCGGCAACACCCGCGACGAGACCCGGGCCTTCATCGATCCGGACAGCGACAAGGTACGAACCCTCGACTGGGACAATCTCGCCGACCACCTGGCGCCCGAGCTGCGCGTCGACATCCATCCCGAATGGGTCGTCGAGCAATATCGCCGGCAATTCCCGGACTGGTCGCCGGAGCGGATCTTTTACGCCGCGACCACCGCAGGGCGGAGCTGGCCCGGCCAGGTGATCGAGGCCGACGCTCGGGCTCGGGCCGGGACCCGGACCTGGGTCTACCAGCTCGACTTCCAGTCGCCGACGCAGCCCCGGCGCGGCGCCCCTCACACGATGGACATCGCTCTCGCTTTCGGGACGCTCGACGCCGAGGGCTCCTACACGGGCACCGGCGCCGCCGCGCGGGCGCTCAGCGCGACGATGATGAAGGCCTTCGCGGCGCTCGCCCGATCCGGGGACCCCAATGCCGCCGGAGTGCCCGAATGGCCGACCTACGAATTGCCCCGGAGAGCGACCATGGTGTTCGACGCCGAGAGCCGGGCGGTCGACGATCCGAGGCGCTGGGAGCGGGAGCTGTTCGCCCGGGTGCCCTACGTCCAGCCCGGCACCTGAGCCCGCCCCTTGACACGAAACGCGGCTCGGTCCAGTTCGATGACACCGGTTACTTAGCGTACCGGGCCAGACGAGCCGGCAACGATAGTCGGACGCGGGAGGAGAGGTCGACCGGCCCCCGGGGCGGGCCGCGCCCTATCCTTTGAACTCACCGCGGCGGCTTCAAACCGCCGTATCAGGCGCCGGCGGTAGACACCGGTGTCATGCGAGCGAGGTGCTGGCGTACCAGCGCTTCATAGGAGGGCAGGATGACGGACCAGGACGTTGGGACCCGGAAGCTTCGTGTGGCGCGGCTGCTCGGCGCCGCCTCGCTGATCGCCGGCGCAGCGATCGCGGCGCCCGCCTGGGCGCAGGACAGCAGCGCGAACCTCCCGCCCACCGCTCCGCAGGGTGCCGAAGGAACCGGAGTTCCCGACCCCGCCGACGCGGCGGACAACAACGATCCCGCCCCGGGCGAGGAAGACATCGTCATCACCGGCTATCGCGAGTCGCTGCGCCGGTCGCTCAGCGAGAAGCGCGAAGCGACCGGAATCATCGACGTCATCAAGGCCGAGGATATTGCCGACTTCCCGGACAACAATCTGGCGGAGTCGATCCAGCGCGTCCCGGGCGTCGCCATCACCCGCGACCAGGGCGAGGGCCGCAACATCACCGTGCGAGGTCTCGGCCCGATCTTCACCCGCGTCCGCATCAACGGCATCGAGGGCCTGTCGACCACGGGCGGCGCGGATTCGAGCGGCGGCGCCAATCGCGGCCGCCAGTTCGACTTCAACGTCTTCGCCTCGGAGCTGTTCAACTCGATCACGGTCCGCAAGACGGCCTCGGCCGACGTCGAGGAAGGCTCGCTCGGAGCCACCGTCGATCTCGCCACGGCGCGGCCGTTCGACTATCGCGCCGACATGACGATCGCCGGCTCGGCGCAGCTCGGCTACAACGACCTCTCCAAAGAGACCGATCCGCGGCTGACCGGCCTGTTCGCGGCCAAGTTGGCCGGCGGCAAGGTCGGCGTGCTCCTCTCTGCCGCCTACAGCGAGCGCGGCATCCTCGAGGAAGGCCCCTCGACCGTGCGCTGGGAGCGCGGGACAGATAATGGCGGCTTCGCGGCCGCCTCGACGCTGCCGACCGGGGCGACCCAGGGCTTCGCCTTCTTCCACCCGCGCATCCCGCGCTACGACAGCTATCGCTACAAGACCAAGCGGCTGGGACTGACGGGCTCGCTCCAGTTCCAGCCGGCCGACTCCACCCTGCTGACCTTCGACGCGCTTTACGCCAATTTCGAATCCGACCGGAGCGAGCAATATCTCGAGGCGATCTCGTTCAGCCGTTCCGGCACCGGCAAGCCGCAGACCGTGATCCTCCCGGGCGCCGTGGTCGACTCGACCAACAGCCTCGTCTCGGGCCGCTTCAACAATGTCGACGTCCGAGTCGAATCGCGCTTCGATCATCTCGAGACCAAGTTCCGGCAATATACCGGCTCGCTCCACCAGGATTTCGGCGAGCGGCTCCGGCTCGACGCGCTCGCCGGCTACTCCAAGTCCGAGTTCGCCAATCCGATCCAGACGACGGTCGCGCTCGATGCGCTCAACGTCCAGAACTATTCCTACGACTTCTCGGGCTCGCGCTTCCCGACCTTCAACTACGGCAATCTCGACGTCACCAATCCGGCCAGCTTCGTGCTCGGCGAGATCCGCCTGAGGCCCCAATTCGTCGACAACGACTTCAAGGTGGCCCGGGCCCAGCTCGAGTTCGACGCGACCGATACTCTCAAGCTGCGCGTCGGCGGCGACTGGAAGAAATACCGCTTCAACTCCGAGGAATATCGCCGCGCCAGCGAAACCGACGTCGCCGGCCTTGTTCCCGCCGGCGCCCTCGGGCCGCTGAGCACGCTCTATTCGTTCAGCTCCAAGACGCCGCTCAATGGCACTCCCGGCACGTTCGTCGTCCCGGACCTCGACGCCTTCGCCGCCAACCTCAACATCTATTCGAACACCGGCCGCTTCGCTCTCACCGGCATCGAGAATCCCTCGGCGCGCGGCAATTTCCGAACCGTCAATGAGCGCGACCTCGCCGGCTACGTCCAGGCGGTGTTCGACGGCGAGATCGGGTCCATTCCGGTCAAGGCCGATGCGGGCGTCCGCTACGTCGAGACCAAGCAGCGCTCGACCGGCTATCAGAACACGCCGACCGGCTTCACGCTGATCGAGGTCGAGCGCAGCTACGACAATTGGCTGCCCTCGGCCAATGTGAGCGTCGAGCTGACGGACGGGCTGATCGCGCGAGTCGCCGCCGCCAAGGTGCTCGCCCGGCCCGACATCGGCACCGTGAATCCGGGCGGCTCCTTCTCGATCAGCGGCGGCAACCGCACGCTCACCTTGGGCAACCCGTTCATCGAGCCGACCAAGGCGACCGACGTCGACTTCTCGCTCGAATATTATTTCGCCCGCGAGTCCGCGATCATCGTCGGGCTGTTCTACAAGGACATTTCGAGCTTCGTCGCGACCAGCACTCAGAGCATCCCGTTCAACCAGCTCGGACTGCCCGAGACCCTGCTCGCCGGGACCAACGTCCAGCCGACCGACCTCTTTACCGTCACCCAGCCGGTGAACAGCAACGGCGGCAAGGTCAAAGGATTTGAAATCGGATTCCAGTCGCCGTTCCGATTTCTGCCCGGCCCTCTCTCGAATCTGGGCATCCAGGCCAACTACACCTACGTGAAGTCCGACATCCAATATCCGCTGGCCAACAATCCGGGAGCGCCGGTGGTGACGCAAAGCCTCGTCAACCTCTCCCGCCACGGCGCCAACGCGACGCTCTATTACGAGGACGACCGCTTCTCGGTCCGTGGCTCGGTGGCGTATCGCAGCGGCTATCTCACCAACGTTCCGGGCCGCAACGGCGTCGCTCCCGGCAACGGGCCGGTGTTCAACCCCAATGCCGGCCAGCCGACCTTCAACGACGTCGAAGGCACGCACGGCACCGTCAATATCGACGCCTCCGCCTCGTACAAGATCAACGACAATTTCTCGATCACGCTCGAGGCGATCAACCTCACCGACGAATATACCGACCAATATATCGACAGCGCCGCCAACCGCCTCAGCGTCGTCCACCACACCGGCCGCCAGTTCTGGATCGGCACGCGCTTCAAGTTCTAGCATGGAACTGGACCGGCGTGCCGCCCTCAAGAGTGCCCTGACGGGCGGTGCGGCGGCGCTGCTGCCCGGACCGCTGACGGCTCAGGGATCGCCCCCCTGCCCCTCTCCCGCCCCCCGTGGCGGGATTCGCTGGGGGCGCGGCTTCGACGGCCAGCGCAAGGCCGATCTCGGCGACGGCACATTCCTCAATCCCATCCTCTCGGGCGATCATCCAGACCCGACCATCGTCAAGGATGGCGCCGATTATTACATGACCTTCTCGACCTTCGATTCCTATCCCGGCCTCGTCATCTGGCACAGCCGCGACCTGGTGAACTGGCGTCCCGTCACCGCCGCCCTCACCCGCAACATCGGCTCCGTCTGGGCGCCGGAGCTGGTCAAGCACAAAGGCCGCTATTTCCTCTACGTGCCCGTCAAGGCATCACTGAACACCAGCTATGTGATCTGGGCGGACCGGATCGAGGGACCGTGGAGCGACCCGATCGACCTCGAGCTTCCCCACCATATCGACCCGGGCCACGCCGTCGGCGAGGACGGCTCGCGCTGGCTGTTCCTGTCCGGCGGCGACCGGGTCCGCCTCTCCGACGACGGCCTGAAACGGATTGGCGAGCCCGAGCATGTCTACGATCCGTGGCGCTATCCGTCCGACTGGGTCGTCGAGGGCTTCTCGCCGGAGGGACCGAAGATCACGCGCCACGGCGACTATTACTACCTGGTCACTGCCGTCGGCGGCACGGCCGGGCCGCCCACCGGCCACATGGTGATCGCGGCGCGTTCGCGCTCGATCCATGGCCCGTGGGAGAATTGCCCGCACAACCCGCTGGTGCGCACCACTGATGTGCGCGAGCGCTGGTGGTCGCGCGGCCACGCCACCTTGGTCGAGGGGCCGGCCGGCGACTGGTGGACCGTCTATCACGGTTATGAAAACGGCTATTGGACGCTCGGCCGCCAGACCCTTCTCGATCGCGTGGAGTGGACCCCGGACGGCTGGTTCAGGATGACAGGCGGTGACCTGTCCCAGCCGCTTCCCAAGCCGAAAGGCGGCCGCGCGGTCCCGCACGGCTTTCCTTTGTCGGACGACTTCTCGACCCTCGCGCTCGGCAGCAAGTGGAACTTCTTCAAGCCCGCGCCCGACGAACCGTCGCGCGCCCGGGTGGAGAAGAACCGGCTGCTGCTGAAGGCACGCGGCAAGGCTCCCTCCGATTCCTCGCCCCTGCTCCTCATCGCCGGCGACCAGGCCTACAGGTTCGAAGCCGATATCGAGATCGACCCGGGCGGGGTCGCCGGCCTGATCCTCTTCTACGACGAGAAGCTCTATTGCGGGCTCGGCTTCGACGAGACCCGCTTCGTCACCCACCAATATGGGATCGAGCGCGGCCGCCCGGCCAATCCGCACGGCCGTCGGATGCGGATAAGGGTGACCAACGATCGCCATATCGTCACCTACGACACGAGCGGCGACGGCGGCCGCACCTGGCGCCGCTTCGACCGCGGAATGGAGGTGTCGGGCTACCACCACAATGTCCGCGGCGGCTTCCTGATGCTCCGGCCCGGCCTCTATTCGGTGGGCCGGGGCGAAGCACGCTTCTCCGACTTCACTTTCAGGGCGTTGCCATGACGATCGACCGCCGCACCCTCTTGCTGACCACCCTCGCTCTCGCCGCTTCCGGGCGCGCATCGGCGCAGACCCGCGCCCCCGCAACGCCGGACTCTCCGCATATCACCGCGCCTGAGCCGGGAGAGACGATCGACCTGTGGCCGGGAGGCGCCCCGGGCGCGCCGGCGAAGTTGCCCGTCGAGACGGTCAAGGAGCGCAGCCAGGACCCGGCCTATAACGACCGGTACGTCTTCGGAATCAGCCGGCCGCGCATGGCCGTGTTCCGTCCCGCCCGCCCGAACGGAACAGCAGTGCTGATCACGCCGGGCGGCGGCTACAATTGGGTGGTGATCGACAAGGAAGGCTACGAGATGGCGCGGCTGCTCGCCGCCCGCGGAGTAACCGCCTTCGTCTTGTTCTACCGCCTGCCCCACGAGGGGTGGGCGAGCGGTCCGGACACGCCGCTCGCTGACGCGCAGAGGGCCATGCGCCTGATCCGCCACCGCGCCTCCCGTTACGGCGTCGATCCGAAGCGGGTCTGCGCGATGGGTTTCTCGGCGGGCGGTCACCTCTGCGCCGATCTGCTCACCCGCTTCGCCTCGAAGATCTACGCGCCGGTCGACGCCGCCGACCGGCTCTCCGCCCGTCCCGACTTCGCCGCGCCCATCTATCCGGTGGTGTCGATGACCTTGCCGACCGCCCATGCCGGCTCGCGCAAGAATCTGGTCGGCGAGAACGCCTCGCCCGACCGCGAGCGAGCGCATTCGCCGCACCTCAACGTGCCCGCCGACGCGCCGCCGACCTTCCTGCTCCATGCGGAGGACGATGCGTCCGTCGTGGTCGAGAACACGTTGCTGCTGCGGGCTGCCCTGCTGGCGAGGAAGGTGCTGGTCGAGACCCATTTGTTCGCCGACGGCGGCCACGGCTTCGGCCTTCGTCTGGCGCGTGGCAAGAGCGTCGAGGGATGGCACGAATTGTTCATTGCCTGGGGTCGCAAGAAAGGACTGTTCGAGTGAAAAGACTGGTCGCCGCCATCCTGCTCCTGGTCGGGCTTTGCTCACCCGCTCACGCCCAGAGCCGCGCCGAGATCGAGCGGACGATGAAGCGGGCGACGACCTTCATGGTCGAGAAGGTCGCGACCAATGGCGGCTACGTCTGGTCCTACCTGCCCGACATGTCGCGCCGCTGGGGCGAGATCGAGGCCAAGCCGTCGATGATCTGGGTCCAGCCGCCCGGGACGGCGACGATGGGCCACCTCTTCCTCGACGCCTATCATGCGACGGGCGACGAATATTACTACTTGGCCGCCGACAAGGTCGCCGGAGCGCTGATCCGGGGCCAGCACCGCTCCGGCGGCTGGAACTATTTCATCGACTTCGCGGGGCCCTCATCGACGCGGCACTGGTACGAGACGATCGGCAAGAATGCGTGGCGCATGGAGGAATTCCAGCACTTCGCCGACAACGCCACCTTCGACGACATGGGAACCTCGGAGGCGGCGCAATTCCTCCTTCGCCTCTATCTCGAGAAGCAGGACCCGAAATACCGCCCGGCGCTCGAGCGCGCCGTCAATTTCGTGCTCGACAGCCAATATCCGAGCGGCGGCTGGCCGCAGCGCTGGCCCTACGATCCCGGCTATCCGGAATATCAGGCCTACATCACCTTCAACGACGACGTCGCCGCCGAGAACGTCAAGTTCCTGCTCATGGTCTACCAGCATTTGGGCGACACGCGGGCTCTCGAGTCGATCCGCCGGGGCATGGACATTTACGTCGTGACCCAGCAGGCCGCGCCGCAGGCGGGATGGGCGCTCCAGCACACTCTCGACCTCAAGCCGGCGGGCGCCCGCAGCTACGAGCCGCGGGCGCTCGCCACGCATACGACGGCCGCCAACGTCGAGCAGCTGATGAACTTCTACCGGATGACCGGCGACCGCCGCTTCCTGGCCCGAATCCCGGAAGCGATCGCCTGGCTGGAATCGGTGCGCCTGCCGGAGCCGAGGAACGGCCGGTCCCATCCCACCTATGTCGAGATCGGCACGAACCGGCCGATCTACGTCCACCGGCGCGGCTCCAACGTCGTCAACGGCGAATATTATTGGGACTACAGCCCCGAAGCGACGCTCGGCCACTACAGCGCCTTCCGCAACGTCGACACCGCCGGCCTTCGCCGCGACTATGAGGCGCTGCTGAGGACGGATCCGGCCGAGCTCGTCGCCAAGTCCCCGCTGACCGCCGCCGATCCGCCGCCGCTGCCGCGCTATTTCGTCAGCGGCGGACTGACCGGGTCGGACCTCAACGCCGGCCAGCGCGACGCTCGCCCGCTGGACATCATCCGCTCGCTCAACCGGGACGGCTGGTGGCCGACCCCGCTCGTCGCGACCAGCAACCCCTATATCGGGCCAGGCCCGGCGACTCCCGCTCCGGGCGACTATCGCACCAGCCATGTCGGCGATTCGAGCGACACCTCGCCCTACCCGACGAACAATCCGGTGACGGGGATCTCGACCAGCGCCTACATCGCCAACATGGCCAGGCTGATCGACGCCTTGCGCTCAATGGGCCGTTAGCATCGCCTCCGACGATATGTTACCGGACCGGCGACGCATTTTGGAAAAGGGCGCATGTACGCAAGGGCATCGGACAACGCGGGTGCGACCTGCGCGGGACGCTGGGCGCTGATCACCGCCGCGTCGCCCGGCCTCGGCGAGGGCCGGAAGACCCGCCCGCGCGACAGCGGAGGCGCGCCGCGTTGAGCAGCGGCTTCGTGCGGGGGATGCGAACCCTCGCCGGGTTGGCTCCGCCCGCCGACGCGGTCCATCTGCGCTACGCGCCCGAGGCCTATGACGACCGGCTGTTCGCCGAGCTCGGCATCGCGGCGCCACCGTCCCTCGACCGCGCCGTCGCGAAGCGGCGGGCCGAGTTCCTCGCCGGTCGCCTCGCCGCCCGCGAGGCCCTGCGACCGCTCGGCCTGGCCGACCGCCAGGTGTCGCCGGGTGAGGACCGGGCGCCGCAATGGCCGCCCGGAATCGTCGGCAGCATCTCGCACTGCAGCGGCCATGCGGTGGCGCTGTGCCTCGAGGCCGGCACCGCCGCCGGCGTCGGTATCGACGTCGAGCGGATCATGCCGGCCGCCGACATGGGCGAACTGCCGGCCTTCATCGCCAAGCCGGCCGAATTTGAGCTGCTGAACGGGGACGGGGCGCGGCCCGGGCCCGCCGCCGCGACGCTGATGTTCTCCGCCAAGGAGAGCGTCTACAAGGCGCTGTTCCCGCAGGTGAAGCGGATTCTCGACCATGGCGCGCTGGAGCTCGTCTCGCACGACCGGACCGCGGGCGCGCTGGTGCTGGCGCTGGGGCTCGACCTTGCCGCCGATCTGCCGCGTGGCTTCCTCGCGAAGGTCCGTTACCGGCGCTTCGAGGACTTGGTGGTCAGCGCGTGCCTGCTCGCGTCGCCCGGCGATTTGCAAGCAGGTCGGGGATGACGATGGACCGCGCGGCCTGGGAGGAGCGGCTCGGCGAGGCCTTGGCCGACACGCTGGGGGTCGAAGCCGTGCCGACGGACGTCCGCTTCGCCGAGCTCGGACTGACCTCTCTCGGCGGACTGCGCTTCCTCGACTCGATCCGCGACCGGATCGGAGTCGAGCTCGCGCTCGTCGACCTGTTCGAGCATCCGACCCTCGCGGCGCTGGCGCGCGCCTGCGAGCCGCGCCGGGCCGGGGCGCCGCCCGCCATTGCGCCCGCGCCGGCGGCGCCATCCCATCCGCTGTCGCCGCTCCAGCTCAGTCTCTATCTGCTCCACGGCCGCGCCGCGGCAGGCGATTCGCCCTCCTTGCCGCTGGTGATCGAAGGACGCGGCGCGCCGCCCGCCGCGGCGAAGATGCATGCCGCCTTCGAACAGGTGGTCGAGCGGCACGAGCCGCTGCGCACCGCCTTTCGAGAGATTGACGGGATGCCGCGGCAGATCGTCCTCCCTGCTTCGCAGGCGGCACACGAATTCGGCTTCGCCGACCTCACCCGGCACCCGCGGCCGCTGGCCGCGCTGGCCGAGCAATATCGGGACGTCGCCGGGCGACCGTTCGCGCTCGCCGAAGGCGGGACGGCGCGGCTTCGGCTGGCGCATCTGCCCGAGGAGCGCTGGGCCCTCCTGATCTCGGCCCACCATATCGTCTCCGACAGCTTCACCCCCGACCGGATCGCGCGCGACCTCGCCGCCTTCGTGGAAGGCCGGCCGCCCGCCCCTCTGCCCTTCCAGTATAAGGATTATGTCTATTGGCTCGACGCCTGGTGCGCCGGACCGGAAGGACTCGCCGCCGCGGATTTCTGGCGCGGGGCGCTGGCGCGCATGCTCCCGGCCGAGCCGGCGCGCGGCGATCTCGCCACCGCCTGGCGGGAACGGCGACTCGAGCTTGGACCGCCGGCCGGCGCGTCGCTCGCGGCGCACCTCCTCGCCGCCATGGCCACCGCGCTTCGGCGATGGGACGGGCGAGACGATCGCACGATCGGCCTAGCCGTCTCGACCCGCGACGTCGCACTTGCCGGCGAGACGATCGGACCGTTCGTCAACACCTTGCCGATCCGCGTGGCCACTCCGGCGGACCGCGCCGCGATCGAAGTCGATCTGGCGCGCGCCCTCGCCCATAAGCAGCTGCCGGTGGAGCGGATCGCCGAGGCGGCTGGACTGGCAGGCCCGTTGTTCGACGTCGGCCTGTCGATCGAGGAACGGGCGCCGCCGGGGGAGCTCGAAGCCGCGTTACGCGCGCGGTCGGCGGCGTCGGAGGCCACCGTCGTCCCGATCCTATTCCTGTTCGCGCACGACGGTTCAAGCGCGATGCTGAGATTGCGCTACCGAACCGACAGTCATTCCAGCGACGACATCGATCAGCTGTTGACGCTCGTTAGCGAAACCCTCGACAAAGACACGAAAATGACTGCATAATGACTTCGCCGACCTCTTCCGTGGATTGACCGCGAGTGCCTTTTGAGGGTGCCGTCGGTAAGAATTGGCCGGTTGGGATGTACTGGGGGCTATCGTGCAGGCTTTCGCCTCAAGCCAGGCGGTACAGGTTCGGCTAGTGTCTCCACTAACCGAAGACGAGCCCATTGCGGCCGGGCGCGCGACTCTGGACCAGCCGCCACCGCGCGCCGATTTTCTCGGATCGACCGTCCTCGACCTGCTGGCCCGGACCGTCGCCTCATCCCCCGATCATCTCGCGGTGCGCAGCGGCAACATTATCCTCAGCTATGGCGAGCTCGACTCGCGGTCGGACGCGATGGCGCTCTGGCTTGCCAGCCGGTTCGCAGTCGCGCCCGGAGATGTCGTCGCAGTGCGGACCAGCCGCTCGGCGGCGATGCTCGTCGCGCTGCTCGCCGTGCTCAAGTCGGGGGCGGTGTTCCTGCCGGTCCATCGCCAGGCACCCGCGGCGCGGGTGCGCGCCCTGACCGCCCGCACCGGCGCGCGAGTCGCGATCGGGGTCGATGGCGCCGCGGGCTACGAGGCGCTGACGCACGTCCCGCCGTCCGGCACGCCGCCGCCGTCCGGTCCGGCCGGGCGTCGGCCCCATCCCTCCGATCCGGCCTATGTCATCCAGACGTCGGGCAGCACGGGCGAACCCAAGGCCGTTCTGCTCGCGCATGAGGGACTCGCGAATACCGTGCTCGAGCATGTCGAACGGCTCGCGCTCTCCCCGGCGGACCGCTGCCTGCTGTTCATGGCGCCGTCGTTCGACGGGGCCTTGCTCGACGTCTTCATGGCCTGGGCGGCGGGCGCGACGCTGGTGGTCGCCGACGAGGAATCGGTCGGTGCGACCGATCGGCTCGCCGCGCTGATCCAACGCGAGCGGATCAGCGTCACCACCATCACGCCTTCCTATCTTGCCCTGCTCGATCCGGCGGCGGTGGCGCGGCTGCGCCTGCTGGTCAGTGCCGGCGAGGCGCTGCCGGCGCCGCTGGCGGCGCGACTGCTCGACACGGTCGAATTGTGGAACGGCTACGGTCCGACCGAAGCGACCGTCAACGCCGCCCTGCACCGGGTGCGCGGAGGCGATGCGGCGAGGCCCGCCCAATCGGTGCCGATCGGCGCGCCCGGAGCGAACAAGCGCATCTACCTGCTCGACCACGATGGCGCTCCTGTCCCGGTCGGTGCGACGGGCGAAATCTGCATCGCAGGCACCGGCGTCGGGCTCGGCTATGTCGGCGATCCCGCTGGCACCGCGGCCCGCTTCGTGCCGGATCCCTTCGCGCCGGGCCAGCGCATGTATCGCTCCGGCGACCTCGGCGTCCGGGACGCCGACGGCATCCTGAGCTTCACCGGCCGCGCCGACCGCCAGGTGAAGATCAACGGCTATCGCATCGACCCCTCTGAAATCGAAGCCGCGATCGAGAGCGAGCCGCGAGTGGCCGCGGCGCGAGTCGTCCCCCGCGGCGAAGGCCCGGCCGAGCTGGTCGCGTTCATCCTCCCCTCGGGGGATATCGCCCCGGCCGAGATCCGGCGGCACCTCGAGGCTCGGCTGCCGCCGGCCATGCTCCCGCATCGCTTTTTCGAGATCGAGCGCTGGCCGCTCACCGCGCACGACAAGATCGACGATGCCGCGTTGCTGCGGCTGGCCGAATCCGAATCCCCGCTGGACGTCGTCCCCGCCGGCACTCCGGTCGAGGAAGCGCTTCGGACGATCTGGTGCGAAGTGCTAGACCGAGCGCATGTCGGGCTCGACGAGGACGTCTTCGCCGCCGGCGGCGATTCGATCCGGCTGATGCGCATCGCCCATGCCGCGCGCGCCCTCGATCTTATCTTCACTCCGGCCGACCTCGCCCGGACGAGGACGATCCGGAACCTGGCCCAGGTCTCGGCGCGCGGCGGCCCGACGCCGCCCCTTCCGCCGGCGCGCCCCACCGCGCCCGAGATCGCCCGCCTGCCGGTTGGGATCGAGCACGCCTATCCCGCGTCGCGGATGCAGAGCTGGATGATCGAGCGCCACCGCGCCGGCCATCGCGTCAACGGCGCCTATGTCGGCTGCGCCGAATGGCGGCTGGAGAATGAGTCGCTGGACGAGTCGGCGCTCGCGGCTGCGGTCGAGCGGCTTTGCCACCTCCATGCGTCGTTACGGACCTCCTTCCAGCGATCGTGCCAGGGGCGCGACCTCGCCCTGATCCATCCAGCCGGACCCGTCGACGTGGCGCGCGAAGACCTCCGCCGGCTGAGTCCCGCCGCGGCCGACGATCATGTCCGGGGCCTGATCGCCGAGGCCTGCGCGCGGGGCTTTGATCCTTATGCGGGCGCGCCGCCGTTCCGCTTCCGGCTGCTGCGCCGCTCGGAAACTGAAGTCTCGCTGTTCCTGTCCTTCCACCATGCGCTGCTCGACGGCTGGAGCGGCATCGAGCTGCGCAACGGCCTGTTCGAGCTCTACCGGACGGTGCGCAACGGCGAGCCCGCCGGCCCGCCGCTGGCCGATTCCTGCGCCGAATTCGTTGCGCTCGAGCAGGAGGTCGTCCGGCCTGGACCGGCCCGCGCCTTTTGGGACGACGCACTCGCCGCGCCCGCCGCGACGGCGGCGCTGGAGGCAACCCGGCGCCGTTTCGCCCCGGCCGCCGCCGGCCCGGGGCCGCACGCCACGCTCGACCGGCCGATCGGTCCCGCGTTCGTCGAGGCCGCCGTCCGCTCCTCCTCGGCGCGCGCCGCCGGGGTCAAGGCCGTCGTCCTCGCGGCGACGGTGGCCGCCTTGCGGGACATCCTTCATCTCGATGCGCTGGCCCTCGCCGCCGTCGCCAACGGCCGTTCCGAGCGGATGCGCGAGCCGTTCCGCTCGACCGGCCTGTTCTGGAACATCGTTCCCCTGATCTTCGGGGACGGCCGCGCCGACGCCGCGACCGCCCAGGCCCGGCTCGACTCGGTCGCGCCCCATGCGAACTTCCCGCTCGGCGCAATCGAGGAGGAGATACTGGAGCAGCCGTTGGTCGCGCCCGTGTTCAACTTCGTCCAGTTCCACAACGCCGGGGAAGGCGCGCGGCGGGTGCGCGAGGGGATCGTCCAGTCGCGCTTCGACTTCCCGCTGACCGTCTTCGTCAACCTGCCGCCCGGCCCGTCGACCGCGGCGGGAAAGCTCAGGATCGACTGGGACCTGCGGATCATGACCGACGCCGAGGCCGCCGCGCTGGCGGACCGGCTACTCGCCACACTCCTGGCCGGGGAGCGCTGACCATGGCGACTCAGGCAAGCGGAACGGTAAAGGAGATCCAGGACGAGCAGGTATGGGGCGCGCTCTACGCCGGCTTCGTTCCGCGCATCCATCGTCACGGCACGCGCGAAGCCGCCGCCGGCTTCGCCCGGCTCGGCCTCGGCCCCGGGCTCGAGGAGGTCGCTTCGGTGGCGGTGCGGGTGCGGGCGCTGACCGGCTGGCGGCTGGAGGCGGTCGACGGCATGATCGGCGACCGCGACTTCTTCGCCCTGCTCGGCGAACGCCGATTTCCGGTGGCGCAGGAGATGCGCGGTCCCGACGAGATCGAGTTCGCCCGACTGCCCGACCGCTTCCACGACATCTTCGGCCATACCCCCCTCCTCGTCGACCCGACCTACCGGGATTTCCTGGACGGCCTCGCGGCGGCCGCGGGCCGCAACCTCGACTGCCCGGCGGCGCTGCGGTCGCTGGCGCGGATCTATTGGTATGTGATCGAATGCGGGCTGGCGCTCGAAGGCGGCGAGCGCCGCGCCTTCGGGGCGGCGATCCTCACCTCCAGCGCCGAGTGCGACCGCGCCTGCGCCCCCGACGCCGACGTCGCGCCGCTCGAGCTGGAGGCGATCTGCGCGAGGGAATATGACAGCTTTGGCCTGCAGCCGAAATATTTCCTGCTCGGCAGCTTCGCGGACCTCGAGGGGATCACCCGCGAGCTTCACAATCGCCAATGGGGGCGGGCATGAGCGAGCGCGCGATCGTCAGCCCCGACCGGGTGGTGATCGAGCCCTATTCGCCGGGCCTCACCATCGACTTCCGCGAGCCGCCGGCCATGTCCGACGCCGAAGCGATGCGACTCGGTTTCGCTTCGGGCGAACGGCTCGACGCCCTCCCCGACGCCGACCTGCGGCGCGAGGCCGGACGGCTGCTGGTGGCGCTTGGAGTCACCGAGGTCGAGGAGGATTTCGCCGACAGCCTGGCGGCGTTCACCCGGCAGGAGGATTTCGCGGTGCAGCTCGAAACCGCCTTGCGCCGGCTCGGCGTGGACTCGCCGCCGGCGCGACCGATCGAGCGGCTGCTGCTCCTGCTCCGGGAGACGGGCAGCCTCTCGCGGCCGCCGCATCATCCGGTGCGGCTGCGCTGCCACCGGCCCGGGTCGGCGGTGACTCTCGAGCCCGACTCGACGCATTACGGCTACGCGCTGAGCGATGGGGTCGAGCTGCGGCTCCCGCGCCGCGCGGTTCCGCTCACCGCCAACAGCTATTTCAGCCTCGCCGGCGAGGGCGGAATTAGCGGCGACGGACGCTGCGTCGTCATCACCAGGTTCGGCTATCGCGGCATGACCCTGGTCGGCGGCGAGCTCGAGCCCTGGGGCCGGCTCAACTATATCGACGGTTGCACCGACACCTTGCTGCTGTCGCCACCGCGGCGCGGCGATCCGTGCCTCAACGCCCTCTATTTTCCGCCGCGGACGCGGCAGACGCGCCATCTCCATCCCAGCATACGCTGCGGCGTCGTCGTCGACGGCGAAGGGGTGTGCGACAGCGTCAGCGGCAGCCTGCCGCTGCGCGCCGGCGACATCTTCTTCCTGCCGCCGGAGACGATGCACGGCTTCAACACCGAGCAAGGGGAGGACGGACGCGCCGCCCTCACCGTCCTCGCCTTCCATCCCGACAGCGACTTCGGTCCGACGGACGAGGACCATCCGATGATCAACCGCACCTATTATCGCTTCCTTCATCGCCTCGGGCCGCTGGCGCGAGCCCGCACGGCCGGGTGAGCTTCGGCCCGGTCCACCGCTATCTCGGTTCGCCGCCCGAGGCGGCGGGACTGGCGACATTGTTCGAGCGGCTCGCCGATCTCGCCGCCGCCCAGCCCGACGCTCCATGGCTGATCGCGCCCGATCGACTCGGCGCCGCGGAGACGCTCGCATTCGCCGAGGCCGAACGGCGGTCCGCGGGGATCGCCGCCTGGGCCGCCGAGCAGGGCCTAGACCGCGGCACCCGTGTCGCGCTGGCGCCGCGCAACGATATCGATTCAGCCGTCGCCCTGCTCGGCCTGATGCGGGCTGGGCTGCCGACGCTGGTGATCAATCCGCAGGAACCGCCGGCGCGGCTGGCCGAGATCCTCGGCGACATGCCCTGCGCGGCCGTGATCGCGCCCTCGGCGGCCGCGGCCGGCGCCGCGACCAACCTCACCCTCCCCGCTCCCGACGAACTCCCGCCGCGCCGGGCCGACCTGGACGAGCCCCGGCCGGGCGACGTCTCGCTCCTGTTCGGAACGTCGGGCTCCACCGCGGCGTCGAAGATCGTTCGCCAGTCGCACCTGGCCCTCTCGGCCAATGCCGAGGCGCTTCGCCGGCACCACGGCCTCGCGCCGGGACGGCGGATGCTCGGCTGCCTGCCGGTCCACCATGTCAACGGCTGCCACTTCACCCTGATGGCGACCTTGTGGGCGGGCGCGACCGCGATCCTGCTCGAGCGGTTCGAGGCGGCGCCGTTCCACGACGCCGTCCGAACGTGGCGGCCGGCGCTTGCCAGCGTCGTCCCGACCATCCTCGAGGCGCTGGTCGCGGACGGCGCGCGCCTGCCGCACGATTTCGGCTATTTCGTCTCCGCCGCGGCGCCGCTCTCCGCGCGCACCGCGTCGCGGGTGCTTGACCGGCTCGGAGCCCGCGTCCTCCAGGGCTTCGGCCTCACCGAGACCAGCAACTTCTCGACCACGATGCCGCTCGGCCTCGACGAGCGCAGCTATCGCCGGCTGACCTGCGACGCCGACATCCCGTCGATCGGCGGCGCTCTCTACGGCAACGAAGTGCGGACGCTGCGCGCCGACGGCGGCCCGTGCGATGACGGCGAAATCGGCGAGATCTGCATGCGCGGCTTCAATGTGATGCTCGATTATGCCGACAATCCCGAAGCGACCGCGGCCGCCTTCGCGTACGACTGGTTCCATTCGGGCGACATGGGCTGCGTGAGGCGCGATCCCGACGGCCGCGCCTATCTCTTCATCACGGGCCGCGCCAAGAATATCGCCAAGGTGATGGGCCTGCCGGTCTCGCTGGAAGAGATGGAGCGCGCGCTGCTGCGCCTCCCGGGCATTGCCGACGCGGCCTGCTGCGCGATTCCCGACGCGGTGATGGGGGAAGCGGTGGTGGCGCTGGTCGCCGCTCCCGCCGGCCTCGACCGAAAAGCGGTCGAAGCCCATCTCAGCGACTATTTCAGTCCGCTGGTGCTGCCGCGGCGCTATCTGCCGGTGGCGGCGGTGCCGCGCACACCGACGGGCAAGGTCATCCGCGGCGACGTCGCCGCGATCGCGAGGGCATCGTGAGAATCGGCGTCGTCGGCTTGCCGCGCTACAAGCCGCTCAAGCAGATGATCCTCGATCAGTTCGGCGCCACCCGCCACGATTTCCTGATCGTCGAGGAGGCCAATCGCGAGTTCATCGACCAGGGCCTCGGCGGCCTCGCCGCACCGCCCAACGTGCGCTGGAAGATGGTTCCCGGCCTCGAACCGGACGGGGTCGTCGACGCCCTCGCGGGCGAAGGCATCGCGCGGGTGACGGCTCTGTCGGACCGGGGCGCGATTCCCGCCGGGCGGGCGCGCGAGCGGCTCCGCCTGCCGGGGATGCGCGAGGCGCAGGAAGCGTGGGTGGTCGACAAGGCGGCGATGCGGCGCCGGCTGGCGGCCGCGGGCCTCACCCGAATCGCCACGGCGGAGACGAATGTCGACGGCCTTGCCGAGACGATCGCCCGCTTCGAGCTTCCGGTGATCGTCAAACCGACGCGCCTCGGCGCCAGCATCTGCGTGGAACGGATCGACACGCCGGCCGCCATTCCCGCCTACGTCGAGCGCTGCCGAGCCAACCGGATCCTCAACGGCGGCACCCTGATGATCGAGCCGTTCGTCGCGGGGCCGGAGCTGAGCGTCGAGGGGATCGTCGCCCGGGGCTCGATCGCCTTCTTCGGAATCACCGAGAGCCACACTTCGGGTCCGCCCTATTATGTCGGCACCGGCCACGATTTCTTCGCCAGGCACCCCGAGCGGACCGCAATCGAGGGGTTCGCGGCGCGGCTGATCGAGGCGCTCGAAATGGACGACTGCCCGTTCCACATCGAGCTCAAGATCGGCGCCGAGGGCTTCGAGACGATCGAGGCGCACAGCCGCTTCGGCGGTGCGATGATCATGCAGCTGGTCGAGCGCGCCGCCGGTGTCAGGGCCTTCGCGATGCTCGCCGACGCCCTCGCCGGCGACGCTCCGGTGGTGCCGCTGGCCGCGACCGCCGGTCTCGTCTGCGAGCATCTCCTCCCGATCGGCGAGGGCCGGGTAGAGGCGATCGACCTGCCCGCCGACCTGCTCGCCGAGCGGCGCGTGGTCGGCCACGCGCTCGATTATGCGCCCGGCGAGGTGATCGAGCCGAACGTCCTGCCCGTCCAATATGCCGGCTATGTCGCTTTCGAGGCGAGCGACCGCGACGACGCCGCCCGATTCCGCGCGAAGCTCGACGCCGGTCTCTTGTGCCGGCTCGAACCGCTGGGCGGCGGGCGGTGACCGGCCACTATGACGTCGTGATCTGCGGCGGCGGCGACGCCGGACTGCTGCTCGCGCGTCACCTCCAGCTGACTCAGCCCGAGCGCCGCCTCCTCGTCCTAGACCGCGCCTCGGTGCCCTCGCCCGAGGCCTGCCACAAGGTCGGGGAATCGATCCCGGAGGCGTCGGCTTACTACCTCCACCACACGCTCGGCCTCGGCGAGCATCTGTTCGGCCGGCAGATCGTCAAGTTCGGCCTGCGCTTTTTCTTCGACGGCGGCAACGGCAGGGCCTTCGCGGACCGGCTCGAATATGGCGGCATCCAATGGCCGCCGGTCGCCACCTTCCAGCTCGACCGCGGCCGCTTTGAAAATGCGGTGCGAGCGATCGTCGCGGCCGGCGGGGCCGAGGTCCGGCCCCGATGCGCGGTGAGCGAGGTCGCGCTCGACGGCGCCGGGGGCCCTCACCGAATCACCTTCCGCTGCGACGGCGGCGAGCCAACCACCGTCACGGCGCGCTGGCTGATCGACGCGACCGGCCGGCGCCGCCTGCTCGCCCGGCAGCTCGGGCTGGCCGAGGATTCGCCGCATCGCGCCAGCGCCAGCTGGATGCGGGTCGACCGGCGGATCGACGTCGCCGACTTGGTCGGGCCGGAAAATTGCGAGTGGCACCAGCGCACAGGCCCGCCGCGCTTCCATTCGACCGTCCACCTCGCCGGCGACAATTACTGGGTCTGGGTGATCCCGCTCGCCGGCGAACGGACGAGCGTCGGCGTCGTCGCCTGCGAAGCGGCGCACCCCGTCGCCGAGCGCGGCAGCGTCGGGCGGACGATGCGCTGGCTGGAGCGCCACGAGCCCGAATTCGCTGCCCTCGTCGCCGATGCGCCGGTGCTCGATTTCCGGGCGATCCGCCATTTCAGCTATGCGACTCGCCGCGCGTTCGGCGCCTCGCGCTGGGCCTGCGTCGGCGAGTCGGGGGCGTTCGGCGACCCGCTCTATTCGTTCGGTCAGGAGATGATCAGCCACGCCAACAACATGGTCGAGAGGATGATCCGCGCCGATTTCGAGGGCGGTTTCACCCCCGCGCTGTGCGACCGCTACGAGCGGGTGTTCCAGAAGCTGTTCCGGCTGGTGCTCGATCATTATACCGGCTGCTATCCGGTGCTCGGCAGCCCGTTCCTCGGCGCGCAGAAGCTCGCCTGGGACAGCAGCCTCTATTTCGCAGTGCTTCAGCAGACGGTGTGCCAGAACGTCTATGACGATCCGGGCGGGGTCGAGGCCCTGGAGCCGACGCTCGACCGGCTGATCGTGGTCAACCGCGCGATGCAGGACCTGTTCATCGAAGCTCGAAAGCGCGGCGTCCGCGAGGATTACGAAGGGATGCGGACCTGGGCGCCCCGAGTCACCGCTCTCGCCGACGCGTCGATCGAGAAATGCCCGGCCGGGGGCTTCGCCGCTTTCTATGCCCGACGTCTGGCCGAGCTCGAGGGAATCGGCGCCACCCTGTTCGCCCAGCTGCTCGACCATTGCCCCTGGATACCGCCCGATGCCGTCGAGCGCGTGCGCGGCGCCGACGGCATCGACCTGAGCCGGGCCAGCCTCGATCCCGCCGCATGGGATGGCGCGGGCCTGATTCCAGCCCGCGGCGGAGCGGGCGGGTCGGACGAGCCGGCCGAATGGGACGCTCGGCGCCGCATCGCGGCGGAACGGCGCGACTTCAAGCCTGTCGGCGAGCTGTTCCTCGAGACGGCGGCGCGGTACGGCGACGCCGCCGCGCTGGACGAGGCGGGCGCGGCCCTCAGCTATGACGGTCTGATTCGCCGGGTGGAGCGGCAAGCGGCGAGATTTCGTGGGACCGCGGCGCAGGGCACCGCCATCGCGCCGCGGCCGGCCTCGGAGGCGCTGGTGGCGATGCTCGCCAGCGCCCGCGCCGGCCGGCCGTTCATGCTCCTCGATCTGCCGGTCGCGGGAGCGCTCCCGGTCCCCTCCCCTGCGGATGCCGCCGTCGGCCTCGGCCGCCATATCGCCTTCCGGCGCCTTGCCGCCCATGGCGGCGCCGCCGGTGCCGTCGATCACGACCAGCTCGCCTGGTGGCGGATGTGCGGATGGTTGGCGCGGCTGCTCGACGGGGCCCCGGGACGCACCTGCCTGTGGCTCGGGCCCGCGTCGGAGGAGATGGCGGCGCTGGCACTGCTCGGCTGCCGCATCGTCGCAAGGGAGGAGGCTGAGCGGGATCTGCCCCCGTGCGAACTGGTCGTCGCCCGGCCTGAGGCGCTGGCGCGGCTGGACGGCCGTCCGTGGCTCGGGGAAACGACCCTGGTCGGGATCCGGGCGCCACTGCCGACGCCGCTGCTGCTGCGGCTGCGCGCCCAATGTGCCCGGCTGCTCGACTTCGGCTATGTCGTCTTCGCCCATTGAAGGGATTGCGATGCGGACCCATGGCACGATCGAGCGCATCGCCGCCGCGGACACCGCCGCGATCGCCGACAGGGTGGCGCGAGGCCGGCCCGCGATCGTCGATGGCGGCGCGGCCGGCTGGAAGATCCGCCGCGCCTGGACCTCTGGGCGCCTGCGCGCGCGCCTCGGCCATGTTCCGATCGCCTGGCGCCAGGCCAGGAGCGAGATCCATCCGACCATTTCGGCCGACGATGCGGCCGTCCTGTCGCGGGACTGCACCGGCACGCTCGCCGGCTATCTCGATCGGATGGCCGAAACCCCGACGGTCTTCCTCGACGCCAATCTGGTCGCGCTGGCGAGTCGGTCGCAGCCCGCCAACCCCGATCTGGCGCCGATGCTCGCCGATCTCGAGACTCCGCCCTGGGTCGAGCGGCGCGCGATCGACACGATCGGGGTCTGGCTGTCGGGCAAGGGGGTCCGCACGCGACTGCATTACGATCGCAACGGCCGCGACAATTACAATGCACAGCTCGCCGGCCGGAAATTGGTCGTCCTGGTCCCGCCCGACCGGTTGCCGCTCCTCGATCCGTTTCCGCTCGGCAGCGCGGTCCACAATTTCTCGCGCGTCGACGTCTACGCGCCCGACTTCGCGGACGCGCGGGCGCTGGGCGCCTTGGGCGGGGAGCTGAAGCCGGGCGACCTGCTCTATCTGCCCGCCTTCTGGTTCCACGCCTTCGAGCACCGCGGCGCGTTCAATTTCAACGTCAATTTCTGGTGCGACCCGATCTGCATTCCGCTCAACCCGACCTCGCTCCGCCAGGAGGCGGCGGGGCTGCTGGCGCGCGCGCTGGAGGCGGAGGAAGACGAGCCGGCGACCCGGCGCCGCCTGGTCGCCCGGATCGAGGCCGCGTGCCTCGACTGGACGCCGGCGAGACCGCCGGGCGCCTAGCGTCGGTTCGGTCCGCGGCGGTTCAGGCCGCCGGACTTGGTCCTACCAGCAGGGGACCGGGCCGATGACGCGGCGGAAGCCCGAATTGGCGAGGCTGCCGCGCACGTCCAGGCCCTTGCTGCCGAGCGCGAATTCGACCGACCCGAAATCGGACGGACGCTCCTTCGGCTCGCTGACTTGAATGCTGACCTTGCAGTCGTCGGGAAGTTCGTGACGGAGGATGAGCTCGAGGAACTTGCGCTCGTAGACATCCTTGGAACGATCGCTAGCGGGCATCTGCCTGCTCCTTTTCAATGGGTCCTGTCACCAGCACCAGGGCGGGACCGGGTTCACCGTGCGTTTGAGGCCCGACTGGGCCAGGCTGCCGCGGACGTCGATGCCTTGCTTGCCGAGGGCGAATTCGACCGACCCCAGGTCGGAAGAGCGGGTCATCGGCTCGCTGACGTTAATGCTCACCTTGACGTCGTCGGGAAGCTCGTGACGAAGGATGAGCTCCAGGAACTTGCGCTCATAGGGGTCCTTGCAACGGTCGCTGACGGGCATCTGACTTCTCCTGTGCTCGGATCGCGCTACCAGCAGGGCGGCATACCGACCAAGCGGGTAAGGCCGAGCCGGCTGACGTCCGACTTCACGGAGACGTTGTCGCCGCTGAAGGCGAAGTTGGCTGACGCTTTCTCGCCGCCGCGACGGGCGACATCGACTCGAACGTTGCAGTTGCGAGGCAGTTCATGGCGCACCAGCATCTCGAAAAGCTTGCGCTCATAAGCCGATTTGGCACCACCAACCGATTGGGAACCGGAAGATTTTTCCACGGTAGTTCCTCCTCCTAAGGATAGGACGCGAAGTCCATAGAAATTAACTTATCATGGGGCTGGTGAACGAGCAATCTCCCGCGCGCGGGAAGTCGAATCAATTTTACCCGTGAGTCGACGCCGGTAGATTTCGTTTGTCGCGTTCGCCGCGAGTCAGACAACCCGAGACTCGCAACGTTCCGTCGCCTTCGACGAGCAATAGCGCCAGTCGGAAGGGCAGCGGCGGCCACCGTTCCGGCGTGACGAAGACTTGCGCGGGTGCGCCGTCCTCCCCGGCCGGCCACCGCCAGACCCGGCGGTATTGCGGCAGCTGGGTATCGATGACGAGCCGCGCGCTCCAGTCCGACGAGGGCAACACGCCGGCGATCCGCACCCGCCCGTCCGCTTCTGGAACGACCGCGAGCGGCAGCCCCTCCGGTCCGTCCCGGACCGGCCCGCAGGTCGGGCAATGGGCGTGGATGCGCGGCCCGGCGCCGGCAATGGCGAGACGGTAGGCGCGGGTGATCACGCGGCGGCCGCAGGCGAGGCAGGGCCTCGTCTCGCTGGCCGTCTCGACGTCGCTGGCATAGGGAATCCAGCATTGCACCGTATCGGTGTAGCGCTCGGCGAAATAATCGGCCGCCGAGTCGCGCAGCGCCTCGCCGGTGGCCGACGCATCGGCGTTTGAGGCCAGCGCCATTTCGTGGAGCAGCACGGCGCTCAGCGCCGCGTTGGAAGTGTCGGGGCGGCCCGGCCGCTGAGACTCGCGCCCCGCCATGATCATCAGCCGAAGCAGAGCCAGCGCGCCCGGCGGCGACACAGCCCCGGGATCGGCCGGACGCGGCGTGGCGGCGACCCCCGCCTGCTCCGCCCGCCATCCGTCCGCGATCCGGATCGCCGGGTCGCCGACCAGGCAGAGGCGGTGCCCGGCGCGCACCGACTCGTCCGAGCGAAGGAAGGCGCCGAGCGCCGAGCCGAGCGGCCGCCCCGCAGTGAGCTCGTCGAACAGCCGGTCGCAAGTGTGCGCGGTCTGACCGACAATCTCCCAGGTGGTCAGCAGGGCGCCGACCCTGAAGCTCTCGAGCAGCCGGCGCGACAGCGCCCAGCGCGGCGACTGTACCCCCGGCGCCGGATAGAGGCCCCAGCAGACGTCCTGGACGAACACCCCGGCGGCGACGTCGCCCGCGTCGAACAGCTCGCCGGCGGCCCGCGCCTCCGCGATCGGCCTCTCGCGGCGGTGGCAGAGGCCGGTCCGGACGCAGCTCGGCGCCAGGTCGGCGGCGGCGTCGACGTCATCGTCGCGCAGTCCGCACAGCACGAGACCCGGCCGCAACTGCGCGTCGATTCCGTCGGAATGGGTCGAGAGGGTGAGCAGAGCCGCTCCCGCCGCGAGCGCGTCGCGATAGTCCTGCGGGTCCGAATCGCCGTCCAGCACCGCCGCCCCGCCCGCCGCTCCCTCGCGATGCAACGGGAAAAGGTCGATCCGCCGCACTTGGGTCTCGGACGGCGACAGCCGCAGCGCGGCGGCTCGGGCCAGGATCTGGCGGCGGAGATCGTCGCCGGGAAAGGCGAAGACCAGTCCGGGCGCGTCCTGAGTCGACTGATTGTAGAGCAGATCCAGCAGGGTCTCGTCGACCTGGTCGTAAGCGGTGACGACGACGGCCGGAGCAGGAAGCGCGGCGAGCTGCTCGAGCGATGCCGCTTCGCCAAGCCGACGCCCGGTCAGGTGCGCGTAAAGCGCGGCTTCGGCAGCGCAGTCGCCGCCCAGGGCGATCACCGCGTCGCCTTCGGCGCGCGGCCGCCCGGGGACGGCGTCGTCGACCAACTCGACGCGCCCGCCCAAAATGCCGGCCAGCGTCTCCAGGGCTTCCAGATCCGAGAAATCGCGCAGCGGCCAGACCGGCTCGCCGTCGCGGGTCCACAATCCGCCGGCCGTCCACGTCGCCAATATTCGCCGCTGCGCCCCACGCTCGGCCGTCATCGCCTCTCCTTCGCCACGGCGGATCGGCACGGGTCTACACCAGATGATGCGCGCCGGGCGAGAGCGGACGGCGGACGCCGCGGTCGCGGAGGTTGCGGCGGCGAGGCCGATCACCGAAGAAGCGCCGCATGGACGAAATCAAGAGGTCCTTCCCCCCGGTCACCGACGCGAACACGCGCCTGCTCGTCCTCGGCAGCCTGCCGGGCGAGGAATCGCTCGCCCGCCGCCAATATTACGCCAATCCGCGCAACCATTTCTGGCGGCTGATCGGTGCCGTCGCCGGCCTCGACCTCGTTCCCCTCCCCTATGCCGACCGGCTCGCGGCGCTGCTCGGCGCCGGCATCGGCCTTTGGGATACGGTCGGGACGGCGACTCGGCGCGGCAGCCTCGACGGCGCCATCCGCGTCCGCGGCGCCAACGACCTCGCCGCCCTCGCCGAGCGTCTGCCCGCGTTGCGCGCGGTCGCCTTCAACGGCGGCAAGTCGGCCTCGCTCGGCCTGCCGCAGCTTGCGGCGCGGCCGGATCTCGCACTCATCCCGTTGCCCTCGAGCAGCCCCGCCTACACCATTCCGTTCGAGGACAAGCTGGCGGCCTGGCGTCGTCTTGCCGCTTTTCTGTCGCCCTGAACTTGTTTCGGGGCCCGGTTTCGAGCATCGCGGCGGTCACAGGAATGATCCTGAAACGAGTTCAGGATGACGACCATGACCGAGGCCTTCATCTGCGACGCGGTGCGCACTCCGATCGGACGCTATGGCGGCAGCCTCGCCCACATCCGCGCCGACGACCTCGCCGCCGTGCCGATCCGGGCGCTGATCGAGCGCAACGCCGGCGTCGACTGGGACCAGCTCGACGACGTCATCCTCGGCTGCGCCAACCAGGCCGGCGAGGACAATCGCAACCTCGCCCGAATGGCCGCCCTGCTCGCCGGACTGCCGGACCGATCGGGCGGAGTCACTCTGAACCGCCTCTGCGGCTCGGGCATGGACGCGGTCGCGATGGCGGCGCGGGTCATTCGCGGCAGCGAGGCCGACATGGTGGTCGCCGGCGGCTCTGAAAGCATGAGCCGCGCCCCGTTCGTCGTCGCCAAGGCGCAGAGCGCTTTCGACCGCAACGCCGAGATGTACGACACGACGATCGGCTGGCGCTTCGTCAACCCGAAGATGCGCGAGGCATATGGCGACGACACCATGCCTTCGACAGCTGAGAACGTCGCTCAGGAATGGCAGGTAAGCCGCGAGGATCAGGACGCTTTCGCCGTCCGGAGTCAGGCCAGGGCGGCCGCCGCCCAGGACAATGGCCGGCTCGCCGCCGAGATCGTCGCGGTCAGCATCCCGCAGCGCAAGGGCGATGCGGTGATCGTCGACCGCGACGAGCATCCGCGCCAGACCAGCGTCGAGGCGCTGGCCAGGCTGAAGCCGATCGTCCGCGCCGACGGCACCGTCACCGCCGGCAATGCCTCGGGCGTCAACGACGGCGCTGCCGCGATGGTGGTCGCTTCGGAGGAAGCGGCGAAGCGCAACGGCCTCGCCCCCCGCGCCCGCGTCGTCGGCGCCGCGGTCGCCGGCGTTCCGCCCCGAATCATGGGCATCGGACCGGCGCCCGCTTCTCAGAAACTGTTGCAGCGTCTCGGCCTAAGCATCGGGGAAATGGACGTCATCGAGATCAACGAGGCCTTCGCAGCCCAGGCCCTGCCAGTGCTTCGCGAGCTGGGCCTTTCCGACGACGCCGAGCACGTCAATCCGAACGGCGGAGCGATCGCGCTCGGCCATCCGCTCGGCATGTCCGGCGCCCGGCTGGCGCTGACCGCGACCGAGGAGCTCCACCGCCGCGGCGGCCGCTATGCCCTCTGCGCCATGTGCATCGGCGTCGGCCAGGGCATCGCGATGGTGATCGAGCGCGTCTAGGCTGCCCTCCGCGACGCCTGCTGTCCTAATCATGCCCGCTCTGGATCGTCTCCCCCTTCGCGCAAAGGCCGGAGTGGATGCCGCAACTCACATCGGTCGGTTCCGCAGGCTTCGCCTGTCCGCTCGGCTCGCGACTCGGCGCGGCCACCGCGCCGCGAGTCGCGCGTTGTTTGCCGTGCGCGGCACCCCCTGCTAGGGCCGCGCCGGAGACAGGCATGTACACGACCGAATTGAGCAAGACGAAGAAGGTCGCCTCCACCGAGGATCCCGACAAGCTCGCCGCCTTCGAGGCGCGGGTCGCGGCCGACGAGTTCATCGAGCCCAAGGACTGGATGCCGGAGGCCTACAGGCGCACCCTCACCCGGCAGATCTCACAGCACGCCCACAGCGAGATCGTCGGCATGCTCCCTGAGGGAAACTGGATCACCCGGGCGCCGTCGCTCCGCCGCAAGGCGATCCTGCTCGCCAAGGTCCAGGACGAGGCGGGGCACGGCCTCTATCTCTATTCGGCCGCCGAGACGCTGGGGACGAGCCGCGAGGAGATGATCGAGGCGCTCCACTCTGGCAAGGCCAAGTACAGCACCATCTTCAACTATCCGACCCTGACCTGGGCCGACATCGGCGCGATCGGCTGGCTGGTCGACGGCGCCGCGATCATGAACCAGGTGCCGCTCCAGCGCACCTCCTACGGCCCCTACGCCCGCGCCATGGTCCGGGTGTGCAAGGAGGAAAGCTTCCACCAGCGCCAGGGCTATGAGATCATGATGGTGATGGCGGCCGGCACCGCCGACCAGAAGCGCATGGCGCAGGACGCCTTGAACCGCTGGTGGTGGCCGTCGCTGATGATGTTCGGACCGCCCGACGCCGACAGCCCCAACACCGCCCAGTCGATGCGCTGGCGGATCAAGCGCGAGACCAACGACGAGCTGAGGCAGCGCTTCGTCGACATCACCGTGCCCCAGGCGGACGCGCTCGGCCTACAGGTCCCCGATCCGGCGCTGAAGTGGAACGAGTCGCGCGGCCATTACGATTTCGGCGAGGTCGACTGGGAGGAATTCTACGCCGTCGTCCGCGGCGAGGGCCCGGTCGCGAAGGAGCGGATGACGGCGCGACGCCAGGCGTGGGAGGACGGCGCCTGGGTGCGCGAGGCAGCGGCGGCCTATGCGGCGAAGAAGGCGAGGAGGCAGGCGGCGTGAGCAAGTCCGTCGCCCCAGCGAGAACAGTCGCCGACCCTTTCACCCCCCGGGGCCCCAGCCTTCGCTGGGGCGACGCCAAATGAGCGACTGGCCGCTCTGGGAGGTGTTCGTGCGCTCCAGGGGCGGCATGGCGCACCGCCACGTCGGCTCGGTCCACGCCCCCGATGCCGAGATCGCGCTTCGCCACGCCCGCGACACCTACACCAGGCGGATGGAGGGGGTGAGCCTGTGGGTCGTCCCCTCGGCCTCAATCACCGCCTCCGACCCCGGCCAGGACGAGGCCATGTTCGATCCCGCCGTCGACAAGGTCTATCGCCACCCGACCTTCTACACCATTCCGGAAGACGTGAAGCATATCTGATGGCTTCGACGCCCCCCATCGACCTGCCTTCGCACGCCACCGGCGCGGGCGCGTTCGACACCCCGGCGCTCGACGAAGGCGGCGCCCTGTTCGAATACCTCCTCCGCCTCGGCGATGATTCGCTGATCCTCGGGCAGCGCCTGTCGGAATGGTGCGGGCACGCGGCCTCCGTCGAGGTCGACCTCAGCCTCGCCAACGTCGCGCTCGACCTGATCGGTCAGGCCACCCACTTCCTCGGCCACGCCGGCAAAGTGGAGGGCAAGGGCCGCGACGGCGATGCCCTCGCCTTCCGCCGCGACGTGCTCGACTTCCGCAACTGCCTGCTGGTCGAGCAGCCCAACGGCGATTTCGGCCGGACGATGGCGCGGCAATTCCTCTTCTCCACCTGGCAGAGGCTGCTGTTCCGCCAGCTGCTCGGCTCGACCGACGAACTGATCGCCGGAGTCGCGGAGAAAGCGGTGAAGGAGGTCACCTACCATCAGGAGCTGTCCGGCGAATGGATCATCCGCCTCGGCGACGGGACCGAGGAAAGCCGGCGGCGGATCGAGGACGGCCTCGCCTGGAACTGGCGCTTCATCCCCGAGCTGTTCGAGATGGACGACCTCGCCGCGTTCATGGCCGAGCGCGGCATCGGCGCCGACCTGGCCGGCTTCCGAGCCGATTTTGACGCAGTGGTCAGCGCCGTCCTCGCCGAGGCGACGCTCGAGCCGCCACCCGACCAGCGTCCGATCCTCGGCGGCCGGCGCGGCCACCATAGCGAGCATCTCGGCCACCTGCTCTGCACGATGCAGTTCCTCCCTCGAACCTATCCGGACTCGACATGGTAGCGGCCGCCCGCCGCGACCGGACGGCTCCGATCTGGGCCGTCTTGGCGGAGGTCCCCGATCCGGAGATCCCCGTCGTTTCCGTCGTCGACCTCGGAATCGTCCGGGCGGTCGAGCCGGACCGGGTGACGATCACGCCCACCTATACGGGCTGCCCGGCGACCCAGGCAATCGAGCGCGACATACGCAGCGCGCTCGATTCGGCCGGCTATCGCGACGTCGCCGTCGAGACCGTCCTCTCCCCGGCCTGGACGACCGACTGGATCAGCGACGAAGGCCGCCGCAAGCTTCGTGCCTACGGCATCGCGCCGCCGACACGGGCGGCGCCGACCTGCCCGCAATGCGGCTCGTCCGACACGGAGGAGATCAGCCGCTTCGGCTCGACCCCGTGCAAGGCGCTGTGGCGCTGCCGCGACTGCGCCGAGCCGTTCGACCTGTTCAAATGCCATTGAGCGGCTGGCGATGAGCGCCCATTTCCACGAGCTCGCCGTCGCCGAGGTTGTCGACGAGACGGCGGAGGCCCGCTCGATCCGCTTCGACGTGCCGCCGGAGCTTCGCGCGAGGTTCAAGTTCAAGCCCGGCCAGCATCTCACGCTCAGGGCCGACATCGACGGCGAGGAGGTGCGGCGCAACTATTCGCTCTGCGTCGCCCCGGAGGACGGCGAGATCAAGGTGACGGTGAAGCGGATCGCCGGCGGCCTCTTCTCCAACTGGGCCAATGACAGGTTGAAGCCCGGCGACCGGATCGACGTCATGGAGCCGCACGGCAGCTTCACCTGGGATTTCGACCCGCGGGCGGCCAACCATTATGCCGCCTTCGCCGGCGGCTCCGGGATCACGCCGGTCATGTCGCTTCTCAAGACGGCTCTGATCGAGGAGCCTCAGAGCCGTTTCACCCTCTTCTACGGCAATCGCGACAGCCAGTCGGTGATCTTCCTCGACGAGCTGGCGCGCCTCAAGAACCGCTTCATGGACCGGCTCGAAATCCATCATTTCCTCGCCGAGGAGGCGGAGGACATCGAGCTGTTCAACGGCATGCTCGACCGCGGCAAGTGCGAGGAGGTGCTCGATCATCTCATCGATCCCGCCGATGTCGCCGCCTTCTTCATCTGCGGCCCGGGGCCGATGATGGACGCCGCCGAGCAGGCGATTCGCCAGCGCGGCGTGCCCTCCGAGAAGATCCACCTCGAGCGCTTCACGGCCGACCGACCGCCGGAGGCCCTCCAGGCCCAGCTCGACGCACTGTCCAGGGAGGCGCAGGGGCTGACCATGCTGGTCACCCTCGACGGCAGGAAGCGCCGGGTGCCGTTCAGCGCCGAGGCCGGCAACATCCTGGACAGCGCCCGCGCCGCCGGCCTCCCCGCACCGTTCGCCTGCAAGGCCGGAGTCTGCGCCACCTGCCGGGCCCGGGTCATGGCGGGCGAGGTCGAGATGGCCGCGCGCTACGGCCTCACCGACGAGGAAGTCGCGGCGGGCTATGTGCTGACCTGCCAGTCGGTCCCGAAGGCCGAGGGGCTGGAAGTGGATTACGACGCCTGAGGGATACGACGTCATCCCAGCGAAGGCTGGGATCCCGGCGGGTGATGAGCTCGGCGCCATTCACCCCCCGGGGCCCCAGCCTTCGCTGGGGCGGCGGACATGCTACCGACTCCCCTGATCCGAGCTGTCGCCGTAGCGGGCCATGCCGTAGCTGGAGAGGTTCTGGTCGAAGCCGATCACCGCGCGCACCGTATTCTGCATGGCGGCCATGCGGTGACCGAGCGGGGCGGAAGTGCGCCGGATCATCACCGCCACGGCGTAGGAACGGCCGTCGGGGCCGGTGAGCAAGCCGATATCGTTATAGCCGGCCTGCTCGCCGCCGAGCACCTGGCCGGTGCCGGTCTTGTGGGAAAGCCGCCAGCCGGGGGCGAGGCCGCCCTTCAGCCGCTGCGCGCCGGTCCGGGTGCTGGCCATGATCGACAGCAATTTCTGGGTCGAGACCGGCGACAGCAATTCGCCCCGCTTCAGCCGGGCGAGCGCGTCGACGATGCCGTTCGGCGTCGCTCCGTCGACCGGGTTGGCGATGTAGCGCTCGAACGCGGCCCGCCGCGCCGCCAGCGGCACCGCGTTGCGCGCCTTGTAGAAGCCGCCATTGTAGGCGTAGCTCTGCTGCCACTGGATGCCCGCGATCTGGCTCTGCAGAAGCCGCTCGCCCGGTCCGAACCGTATCCCCTCGATGCCGCGCTCGCGCAGGAACGAGCGCACCGCATCGGGCCCGCCCGCCTTCCACAGCACGAAGTCGTTGCAGGTATTGTCGCTCTGCGTGATCGCTCGGTAGATGAGGTCGCCGATCGTGCTGGTGTGGCCGTCGCCGCGCAGCTGCGCCGAAATCGGCTGGTGGAACAGGGTCATGTCCTCGCGGCGGACGGTGACGGGGGCGGTGAGGCTCAGCTCGCCCCGGTCGGCCTTGTCGAAAGCGGTCAGCGCCACCCAGAATTTGCTGACGCTCTGCTGCGGGAAGAAAGTGTCGCCGTCGAAGCTGGTCGTCCAGCCGGTCTGGACGTCCTTGACCGCGATGCCGATGTCGCCGCTGAACGCTTCGCCGAGCGCGCGCACACGGCTCTCGAGGATTCGGCGCGCGGCCGCCTCCTGCGCGGTCGCCGCCGCCAGGGACGGAACGGGATAGCGGCGCAGGGTCTCCGGGAATGACGGCGCCACCCCGGCCGGCTGGGCGGAGGCGCCGTCGAGCGCGGCGGTGGCGAGGCCGATGGCCGCGATGCCGGCAAGCGCGGCACCGCGTGCGAAGCGGTTCGATTCACCGACGATTCGCTGGCGCGGCACGCTCACTGACCCCTCCTAAACCCTTATGCCCTCAAGGATTCATCGTACGGGATGGAGGCTTTCCGCCAGCTTAAAGCGAAGCCGCGTCGATGAGCCGTTCTGCGCTTGCGACGGACTCCGTCGCCGTTCCCCGGCGAAGGACGGGGTCCGGTCAGAATCGCTGCGGCTCGGCGCCGGCCTGGGCGGGGGCCAGGCGGTCAGAAGTTGACCCGGGCGGTCAGCCGAATATCGCGTCCCGCGAGCGGCGCCACGTCCTTCAGGAAGCTGGCATGGCGGCGGGCGGCTCCGCC
>Ga0196963_10000449_pt1 | contig 38107 bp, 30 predicted proteins | sample S1_5metaG_FD_148600 | JGI IMG/M metagenome (GOLD analysis project Ga0196963, IMG submission 148600) | Soil microbial communities from Anza Borrego desert, Southern California, United States - S1_5 | ecosystem: Environmental > Terrestrial > Soil > Desert | place: USA: California | collected... | reverse complement strand
GACGACCTGCGCCGCTTCTTCGGCGGATTGCAGGGAGACGATGGAGCCGGTGGAAGGATCGATCGTTGAAGAAGAGCACGCGGCGGACTCGCCCCTGGTGGCGTCCATTCGCCGCGTGCGTTACGTGCGCGACCTGACCGAAGTGGTCCTGCCGGACGGCACGTGGGACCTGCTGTTCATGCGCCTGGCCGGGGGCCCGGTGATCGCCGTGCAGACCGGCCAGATCGTGGCGCCGCTGCCGGTGCACCACGCCGCCGGCGACGAGATGCTGGTGCTGGCCTTCAAGCCCGAGGTCTACATGCCGCGCCTGCCCGGGCACCAGACCTTCCAGCGCGGCGTGGCGCGGCCGGTGGAGCACGAGCGGCGCTTCTGGATCGACTCGGAACGGCTCGAGCTGCCGTCCTTTGACAACGCGGAGCACCTGGTGGCGGCCATGGCGCACAAGGGCCTGCTGGAGCGTGACCCGGTGGTGGTGCGCGCGCTGCAAGGCGCCCGGCAGCGGCTGGACGAGCGCAGCGTGCAGCGCCACTTCGCCGCGGTCACCGGCCTCAGCCTCAAGGGCTTCCAGCAGATCGCACGCGCCCGCGAGGCCGCCCGCCTGCTGGCCGCGGGGCAGCCGCCTTCGCAAGTGGCCGCGGCGCTGGCCTTCACCGACCAGTCGCACCTGACGCACTCGCTCAAGCGCTTTTTGGGGCAGACGCCGGGCCGCTTGGCGAGGCAGGGCGCGGCCACGCCGAGCGCCGCCAGTCAGGGTGCGCCCAGGCCGTGACGGCCCTTTTGGAGGGTGCCTTTTTTGAGGGCCCTTCTTTGAGGGCTCATTGGGAGACTTGCATGCGCCTTTCCGTGGCACGCCGGAGCGTGATGCTGCTTGCGGCCGTGCTGCCGGCCCTGGCTGCGGCAGCGCCGCCTGAATCGGCGTTCGACCTGCGCGTGCCGGCGGCGCCGATGCTGCGGTCGGTGGACGGTGTCGACGAGCTGGTCTACGAACTGCACCTGGACAACTTTGCCCTGCGCGACCTCAAACCGCAGCGTGTGGAAGTGTGGGACGCCGACGGCCAGCGCCTGCTCGCCGGGTACGAAGGCCCGGCGCTGGCGCAGCGGCTCGACCTGTCGGGCGTGCAGTGGAAGGCAGACAGCCTGTCCGCGATTCCATCGGGACGGCGCGGAGTGGTGTTCATCGAGCTCGGCCTGGCCGATGCAGTGCCCCGGGCCCTGCGCCACCGCGTCGGCTACGCCGACCCACGGCCCGGCGCCGACCTGCGCTGGGTGGAAGGCGGTGTCGCGGTCATCGTGACCGGGCGCACGCCGGTGCTGTCGCCCCCGCTGAAAGGCGGCCCGTGGCTGGCCGCTTACGATGCGCGTTGGGAGCGCGGCCACCGGCGCGTGGGCTACGCACTGGGCGGCAAGCTGCGCACGCCCGGCCGCCACGCCGTCGACTGGGTCAAGCTGGACACCGCGGGCCGCAAGGCGCCTGCGCCCGGCGACCTTGCCACGCACACCTACAGCCATGGCGAAGACGTGCTGGCGGTGGCCGATGGCGTGATCGTGCATGTGAACGACCAGTTGCCCGAGCGCCTGCGCTTGACCGACAGGCAGACCAGCGCGCTGGGCAACGGCGTGGTGCTGCGGCTGGATAGCGGCGAGTTTGCGCACTACGGCCACCTGCGCCCGGGCAGCGCCACGCGCGCAGCGGGCACGCGGGTGCGGGCCGGCGAGAAGATCGCCGAAGTGGGCTTCAGCGGCAGCGCGTCCGATCCGCAGCTTCACTTCGCGCTGACCGACGGGCCGGACGAGCTGGCCAGCGAAGGCCTGGCGTATGTCTTCGACCGCTACCGTTCGCTGGGGCGCTATGCCGACGTGTCCCAGGTGGGGGCGGCGCCCTGGACGCCCGCGGCGCCAGCGCGCACGCTGCGGGCCGCGATGCCCGCTTCGATGAGCGTGGTGCAGTGGGAGCCGTGACCCGGTAGCGCCGCAGCCTGCGCACCGCCCCCCGTTCCGCGGCCCGCGCAGCCCGACCTTGGCTTGAGCTGCCACGTCACCCTTCAGCCGCCGCTCAGCCGCCTCCGGCCAGCCTGGCATGCACCGGCGCGAACACCTCGCGCGCGAAGTCCTCGATCGTCGTCGGCTGCACTTCGACAGGCGCGGCGCGCGTGGACGCCAGCGGCGATGTGGACAGCCACCGCGCCAGCTGTTCCATCTGCTCGGCGGCGCTGGCCGAGAAACCGTGCTCGCGCAGCGCCGCCTTGCCTTCGTCGAACGAGGTCTGCACGTAGGGCAGACCGGGCTTGCCGATGGCCGCGCCCAGTGCCGCGGCCGCTTCCGCCAGGCTGACGTGCCGGGGCGCGTGCAGCAGCAGCGCGCCGCTGTGACGAGGCGTCAGCAGCTCGCGCGCGGCCACGGCGGCCACGTCGCGGGTGGCGACCATCGGGATGCTGGCGTCCGCGGCTTCCATGCCCGGCAGCACGCCCGCGGCGGCCACCACCGGCGCCACCTGCAGCAGGTTGTCCATGAACGAACCGGGCCGCAGGTGCAGGAAGTCGATGCCGCTGATGGCCTTCAGCCGCTGCTCCTGCGCATGCAGCGACTCGATGGGGCCGGTGCCCTGCGGCAGTTCCGCGCCGATGCTGGACAGGTTGACGACGCGTGGCACCGGCACCCGGCCCAGCGCGGTCGCGATGGCCTGGCCGATGCGATCCTGCGCTGCGCGGATCGGCTCTTCGCCGTAGCACGGCGGAATCATCGTGTAGGCGGCCGATGCACCGATGAACGCGTGTTCCAGGAAGGCGGCATCCCCGGCATCGCCCACCGCCACCTGCGCGCCCGCGGCGGCCAGCGGCGCCAAGGCATTGGCGTTGCGGCCGACCACGCGAACCGGGCGTCCCGAGGCCAGCAGGAGCCGGGCGAGCTGCGAAGTGATCTGGCCATTGGAGCCGAGCAGGACGAACATGGCGCTTCCTATCGAGTGGGTGGTGAAGAGGCCTCATCCTGCGCTTGTCCGGCGTTTTGAGAAACAGCTGTTTCCGGAACCCATCGTTCAGTGATACTGGACAAATGGACCCTCAGTGCACCTCGTTCGCGGCCCCCCAGGGGCCCGCGCCCTTCGGGCGGCCGGGCGGGAGAACTGTCAGCCCCCAGCTCACTGCGTTCGCGGTCCCCAGGGGGCCAGCGCCCTTCGGGCGGCCGGGCGGGCGCTGATGAACCTGGCCCGCCTGGAGGCTTTCATCAGCGTCTGCACGGCCGGCAGCTTCACGCGCGCGGCCGAGCAGCTGGGCATCACCAAGTCCGCGGCCAGCCAGCACGTGGCCGCGCTGGAGCGCGAGCTGGGCGTGCAGCTGCTGCACCGCTCCACCCGCAGCCTGACGCTGACCGAAACCGGCGCCGCGCTGCTGGAAGACGGACGCGCCCTGCTGCAGCAGGCGCAGCGGCTGGCCGAGCGCACGCGCGAGCAGACGGCGCAGCTGACCGGCGTGCTGCGCATCACGTCGGCCGAGATCACCACCACCTGGGTCGCGCCCGTCATCGCCGAGTACGCGCGGCGCCACCCCGGCATGCGCGTCGAGTACCTGCCGAGCGACCGCCTGGTGGACCTGGTGGCCGAGGGCATGGACCTGAGCCTGCGCACCACCGGCCGGCGCGACTCCAGCCTGCGCGCGGTCACGCTGGCCGAGTTCGAGGTCTGGTGCGCCGCTTCGCCGGACTACCTGCGCCAGCGCGGCACGCCCAAGCGCCTGGCCGAGCTGGCCACGCACGACTGGATCGCCTTCACGGCCATTCCGCACCCGTGGACGCTGCCGACGCGGGACGGCCAGGATGCCGTGCGCCTGCAGCGCTCGATCAGCACGTCCAGCACCGCGGGCGGCCGGGCCCTGGCCATGGCCGGCGCGGGCGTGTTCGCGGCACCGCGCTTCGCGCTGGACACCGACATTGCCGCCGGCCGGCTGGTGCGTGTGCTGCCGACGGTGAAGCTGCCGCTGGTGACGCTGTACGCGGCCTGGCCCGGGCAGCACGAGCCGCCGGCAAAGACGCGCGCGTTCATCGAGCTGGCGAAGGCGCGCCTGAAACTCGCCGGCGGTCGGTCACCGCTGTAGCGCTGCGCTCGGCTTCGTCCCCTGGCCGTCGGCCGGCGCTGGCACCGGGGCCCCCAAGCAGGTGTTTGCCATAGCGCGCGGCTTCGCGGTCGATGCCGGCGGCGTGAGCTGGGCGGGCAGCACCTCGATCCACTGGGCGGGCTCGATCGAATTCGACCCCTTCAACACCGCCGCCGTGTGGGTGACTTCGGGCAACGGCGTGTTCCGCGCCGCCAACATCGACGCCACGCCGACGACGTGGCGCTTCACCGTGCGCGGGCTCGAGGAGACTGTGCCACTCGGCGTGGCCAGCGTGACCGGCGGACCGCTGCTCAGCGTGGTCGGCGACTACGACGGCTTCCGCCACACCGACCTGGCCGCCTACGCGCCCATGCACGCGCCGACCATGGGCACGACCACTGGGCTGGCGATCGCGGCGGGCAACCAGTCGCTGGCCGTGCGGCTGGGCGACAGGATGTACTACACCACCAACGCCGGCATGTCGTGGACCCAGGTGCAGAACATCCAGGGCACCAAGGGCCACGTGGCGCTGTCGGCCAATGGCACGGTGCTGCTGCACACGGTGACGGTGTGGAACAACGGCACCGCGACCACCACCACCTACCGCTCCGCCAACTTCACGAGCAGCAGCCCGACCTGGACCGTGGTCTCGGGCCTCGGCACGAATGAAGTGCGGCCGTTCGCGGATCCGGTGAACTCGAACAAGTTCTACGCCTACGACAACGGCACGCTGCGCGCCAGCAGCAACGGCGGGTTGACCTTCACCAACGTCGGCTCGCTCGCCCAGTGGGGCTCGACCATCGGCCGCGCCGCGCCGGGCCGCGAAGGCGACGTGTGGATCGCGCTCAACGGCAGCGGCCTGGCGCGCTCGACGAACTCCGGGATGTCGTTCTCGACCTTCTCCAACGTGAGCGAAGCCCGCGCCGTGGGCTTCGGCAAGACCGCCACCGGATCCAGCTATCCCACGGTGTTCATCTGGGGCGTGGCCAACGGCGGCCCGCGCGGCGTCTACCGTTCCACCGACGCAGGCGCGAGCTGGGTGCGCGTGAACAACGCGGCCAGCCAGTACGGTGGCCCGGGCAACAGCAACTTCGTGGTGGGCGACATGAACACCGAAGGCCTGGTGTACATGAGCACCGTGGGCCGCGGCCTGGTGTACGGCATGCCGACCACCACCCGCCTGCAGGCCCGCCACAGCGCACGCTGCATGGACGTGCCGGGTTTCAGCGCCGGCTCGGGCGTGCAGCTGGTGCAGTGGGACTGCGGCACCGGCAGCAACCAGCAATGGGCCACCGACGACATCGGCAACGGCTACATGCGCCTGCGCGTCGGCCACAGCGGCATGTGCATGGACCTGGCGAGCCAGAGCACGGCCAACGCCGTTGCCGTCATCCAGGCGCCATGCGGCGCCGGCAACAGCCAGCAATGGGTCAAGGAGTGGACCGACAGCGGCTACTTCTGGCTCAAGTCGCGCTACAGCGGACTGTGCGTCGACGTCAACGGCGCCGCCTCGGCCAACGGCGCGACGCTGATCCAGTGGACCTGCGGCACGGCCACCAACCAGCAGTGGCGCCACAACTGAGCTGACAGCGGCTCGCTGAACCCCTCCGGCGCGCAGCCTTGACCCGCACCGCCCGGCGCCCCGCGAGGCGCCGGGCGCTTCAACCCGCGGCCGCCGGGTGCTGCGCCAGCTGAAGCTGGTTGCCGCTGGGGTCCTTGAACGTGGCGACGATGCCGCCCCAGGCCTGGCGCACGGGTTCCTCGGTGAAGACCACGCCCCGGCCGGCCAGTTCACGATGGGTCGCGGCGATGTCGTCGACGGCGAAGGACAAGCCGGTGAAGCGCCCGACCAGTTCCTGGTCGTCGGCGGGAGCGTCCGGCGCGACATGCTCCAGCACCAGCGAGACCGGGCCGGCGGCGACGACGCAGTAGCCGAAGCGGGTGCTGTCGGCGATGAGCGGGAGGCCGAGGCTGGCGGTGTAGAAGTGCCGGGAGGCTTCGAGGTCCGAGACGAAGAGGCGGGCGGTGGTGAGCTTCATGGGGCTCCTTCGGATTGAGGGGTAGGAAGCGGCGGGAGCGCATGTCAGGCGCCAGCACAAGCCGAAAGCCAAGCTGCGGCGCCGCTTCCGATCGACGATCTGCGCTCGATGATGACGCGGTCAAGCGACATTTGCCACTCGGCGCCATCGACCTAATGCCGTGCCAACCCCATGGACGCACGGACCGGCTGCGGCAACACTTTGTCACCTTGGCGGTTGTTGGGCCCCTCGCCATCCTGCGCCGAGTCGTTTCCTGGCCGGCCTGCCGCACTCAGGCCGCAGCTGACTGCAGCGCGGGCTATGGCGTGACGTACTGAGATCGAATTCCTGGAGGGGAGTGAGCGTGCGGAGTTGTGGCTGGCAATTGGCAATTTCGATCTGTTCGGACGAGAGTGGACAGGCTGCAACGCGCATAGGCGCAAATGTCGATGGCTGCTTCAGACTGAACTGAGTCCTCTGGCACGACGGGCTGAGCGGCTGCAGGCTCCGCAACCGGTCATCAACGGCTGCATTCCCTGCAATCACGCGTCACCGTGAGCCTCGTCATGCATATGGCTGAGCGCAGAGCCAAGCCCTGTGACGGATCCGCACGTATATTCGTGGTCCATGGAGAAGAACGAACCCGTGTACGCGGGGCTCTGGGGGTTGCCACTTAGCGGTGGGATAGAGCTTGGACTCGGCGTCGCGTTGCGACCCACGTATGTCCACGTTATGACGCACACGATGCTTGCGTTCAATAGGCCTAAGCATCCGGGGACCCATCATCCGGCGCCGTGGAAGGCAACGACGGGGATGTCTGGGTACGATGTGGAAGCCGAACTCGTCGTTCCTGAGACCTACACGCGTAAGAAGTTGGATCGACTTCAGGTCGCCAAGTCACTCGTCGCCCTGTTGAGACTTTACGTACATCCCGAAATCCGCTTTGCGGTGTTCGCAGCACAACCGTTTGCTGAATTAGCGGCTAGCCCAAACTTGATTGTGGCAAGGCAACTGGAGATAGACGCCCGGCACTTCGACTTTGGCCATATTTCGATGGAGGGGTGCGAGCAGCGTCTTGACTGGATCAAGCAGCATTGGGGGACGGCGCTTGACCTCATGGAGCAAAGCTCGGAGTTCCGGCTCGCGCTGGATGTGTACCTGTCCGGTCAGTTCATCCCGAATGCGGCGATGGTTATGGTTGCCACGTGGGGCGCGTTGGAGGCGCTGTTCCTGGATGCGAAGGCCGAGTTGCGCTTCAGGGTTTCCTCGCTGCTTGCGGCATACATGGAGCCGCGCGGTAAGTCCAGATCTGCGTTCCAGAAACGGGCGGCGAAGCTATACGACAAGCGGTCGGCTGCCGCACATGGCAGCTCCAAACATGAACTGACGGACCTTGTCGAGTCGTTCTATCTGCTTCGAGACGTACTCGTTCGGATAATCGAGGCAGGCAAAGTGCCGACAGCAGCGGAGTTGGAAACGCGCCTCTTCGAAGACTGAGGCGGTCGCACTTGGGGCGCCCCATCAGAGAATGACGGCATCTGGGTGGCTGGCTGTGGTCGCAAGGGCGCCCGACTAAAGAGGCTGGCCAGCTCGGGTGAGCCGAGGGCAAATGGACCACTCGCACTGGCAGGGCGCTTGCGAGCAACAACTCCAGTTGCGTCAGACGTCGGATTGAATCTGCTCGGCGGTTAGCACGCGGCTCGCGAGGCGGCGCCTCTTGTCCAGATTAAATCTGCTCTTTACCAACTCAACATGGTCGAGCAGGTCAAGACGCTCCTTTTCCGTCTTGACTATTAGGTATCTAATGTCGTCTGGATCGAACTCATGCCGGTGACTCCGTGCCGCTTCGTTGAGCTGGCTCTTCTGAGACGGCGTTGCCATCAAACCAGGAGGGACGAACCCGGGTTCAAACTCGGCCTGGGTAGGAACGTAGCGCCACTCGCGCTCGTCGGCGAATCGGTAGTCTTGCACGACTTCGCCATTGCTGCGGGTCAGTGTACCCTCGTAGTTCTTCATGAATCTGTACGCGTTGAGTACTCCCATGTATCCCGATTGAGCGTGCTTTAGTTCATCGATGTCATTGATTGACTCGAGAGTTCGATACACTGCCTGAACCGCGGCCATGAAATCCCTGGTGAAGTTGCTCCTCTTGTTTGCGTAGAAGACGGGATTCAAGTCCTGACGGTTTGCCCACTCTTTCGACAAGCCGATCCCGTACGGACCGTATTTATCCATATGGTCCTTGAGTTCGGAGAGCCTAAGGTCGCAGAACGAGACCATCGGTATTCCGAACTCCGCGGAATGGTTCTGCCCCTCAATTCGCTCTCGTGCGTAGGAGAGGAAGAAGTTGTTCTTCAGTATGCCAAACAGGCCCTTTCGAGTAGTGAAGTGAAAGAGAATGCACGGATGAAGGCTGCGCATATCGGAGGCGGCAAGCTTTTTTAGGGCTTCCTGAACGACTTCGTCGACTTGCTCTCGCCAACTTTCATTTGGACCAAGTCGATTTATGTGAATGTAAGTCTAGTACAGCTGATCTGCACGGCGCCAGCGGTCATCAGGGCCGGTGACCGCTTGGTGCCAGTCAGCGTGAGTTCGCCGTCCGATGGCGATCGTCCGCAACCGCTGCATAGCCGTCCGCGACTGCGAGGTAAAAGCGACCCCTGACTACGGGGGTGGGAATAGTTCACTGGTGGGCCAGCCAAGCAGAGCACGCCGCCTCCACAGCAAAAGCGGACTTGCCGCCCGGTCCAGGCCCGCGAGAATGTTCCCGCACGCCCGGACCACCAAAGGCCGGCGTCGCCCACCAATGCACCAACTCCGCCATGCCCTGCGATTCATTCTCTGCTGCGTCTTCGCATGCGTGCCGCTGATCGCAGCGTCCGCAGAGGCGGAGCGCTCCACGCGAGTCGACCGCCTGTTCGCGGCCTGGAACCGCGCGGATGCGCCGGGCGCCGTGGTCGCGGTCCTGCGTGATGGCAGGCCGGTCCTGACGCGCGCCTATGGCATGGCCAACCTCGAGCACGGCGCGCCCAACACGCCGGCCACCGTGTTCCACGTCGCGTCGCTGTCGAAGCAGTTCACTGCTTGCGCCATCCACCTGCTCGCCATCGACGGCAAGCTGTCGCTCGACGACGAGGTGGCCAAGCACCTGCCCGAGTTGCAGCTGCCTGGTCCGCCGATCACCATCCGCCACCTGCTGCATCACACCAGCGGGTTGCGCGACCAGTGGAGCCTGCTGATGCTGGCCGGGCTGCGGCTGGACGACGTGATCACCGAAGGCGACATCCTTGGCCTCTTGTGGCGGCAGCGTGCGCTCAACTTTGCGCCCGGCGAAGAGGAGCTGTACAGCAACAGCGGCTACACGCTGCTCGCGCTGATCGTCAAGCGTGTCTCCGGCCAGTCGCTCAATGCGTTCGCGCAGCAGCGCATCTTCCAGCCGCTCGGCATGACGAGCACGCATTTCCACGAAAGCTATGGCACGCTCGTCAAGGGCCGCGCGCACTCGTATGCGCGTGCGCCCGAAGGCTGGCGCTACGTCGCACTGTCGTACTCCAATGTGGGTGCCACGAGCCTGATGACGACGGTGGAGGACCTGGTGCGCTGGAACGCCAATTTCGACGAACCGAAGCTTGGCGGCGCGCCTTTGCTCGCGGCGATGGTGCAGGTCGGGCGGCTCAACAACGGCCGCGAAACCACTTACGCCAGCGGCCTGGTGGTGCGGCGCTACCGCGGCCTGCTCAGTGTGGAGCACGGCGGTTCGGACGCGGGCTACCGCACCCACATGCTGCGGATTCCGCAGCAGCGGCTCGCCGTGGTGCTTCTCGGCAATGCGGCCGACCTGAATGCGGGTGACCTGGCGCACCGCATTGCGGACCTCTACCTCGAGGACCGGGACGGCATGCCGCGTCTCGAGGCATCACCAGCTGCCGCAGCCGAGGTCGAGGTGTCGGCGCGGACGCTCGCACCCTACGTTGGCGACTTCCAGATGTACCCGGGCTTCGTGCTCAGCTTCACTGCCGAAGGCAACCGGCTGATGGTGCAGGCGACCGGGCAGCCGAAATTCCCGATGTTCGCGTCGGCCGACGACCGCTTCTTCCTGAAGGTGGCTCCCGCCACCGTGCACTTCGATGCGCCTGCAGCCGACGGCATGAGCTCGACCGCACGATGGCAGCAGAATGGCCGCGATCAGCCGCTGCGGCGCATCGTGCGCCAGTTGCCCCCCGCCGCGGCGCTGAAGGCGTGCGAAGGGGAGTACTACAGCGACGAGCTGCGCACGCTGTACCGCCTGGCACTGCGCGACGGCAAGCTGATGCTGAGCTACCCGCGCGGGGAAGTCGAGTTGCGCGCAGTGTCCGGCGACGACTTCTCGGCCAACTTCCCCATCGGCACCATCAGCCTGCGGCGCGGCGCGAACGGCGCGTGCGAAGGCCTTGCGGTCACCACCGGCCGTGTGCGCAACCTGGCATTCCGCCGTGTCAGGCTCGTGCCGGTGTCGTGACCGGTACACCCGCCGGCGGCTGCTGTGCCGCCAGCCACTCGTCGAAACGCCGCGTACCGAGCCGCGGATCGGCACCGGGGACAAGCGTCGTGTCGTGGAGCTCGGCACCGAAGTAACGTGCCTGCGGCTCGGCGACCACCGTGCGCGGGTCCTTCTTCGCGGCCAGGTAGGCCTGCACCAGCTCGTGCAGGCGCACGCGCTGCGGCCCGGCCACCTCGATGGTGCCGTTGCGCGGCGCGCCCATCGCGATGTCGGCCATCACCTCAGCGATGTCGTCGGACGAGATCGGCTGGATGAACGCCGGCGACAGCCTGACCGTCCTGCCGTCGGGCGACGTCGCCGACTGCGCGATGCCGCCGACGAACTCGAAGAACTGCGTCGAGTGCACGATCGTGTACGGCAGGACCGACGCGGCGATCAGCCGCTCCTGCGCCGCCTTGCCGCGAAAGTAGCCGCTTTGCTGCAGGCGGTCGGTGCCGACGACAGACAGCGCGACATGGTGCTTCACGCCCGCCGCCGCGGCGGCCGCCAGCAGGTTGCGGCCGGAGGACTCGAAAAACGCGAGCACGGCCGCGTCCTCGAACGACGGCGAGTTCGCGACGTCGACGACGACCTCCGCCCCCTGCAATGCGTCGGCCAGGCCTTGGCCCGTGAGCGTGTCCACGCCCGATTGCGGCGATGCCGCGACGACCTGCTGGCCCCGTGCACGCAGCAACGCGACGAGCTTGGAGCCGATCAGGCCGCTGCCGCCGATGACGACGATCCTCATGGCGCTGCTCCTGTCTCAGGCGAGCTTGGCTTTGTCGAGGCCGAAGGCGGCATCGTACGAACCCGGCACGGTCCTGAACGCCACGTTGGCCCGGTTCCAGGCGTTGATGCACATCACGATGAAGGTCAGGTCCGAGATCTCCTTCTCCGAGAGTTGGCCGCGCACCCGCTCGAAGAGCTCGTCCGGCACGCCGTGCTCGGGAATGCGGGTCAGCGCTTCGGTCCATGCCAGCGCGGCGCGTTCGCGCGGTGAGAACAGCGTGGACTCGCGCCAGATGGCGAGATGGTGCAGGCGCAGCGGGCGCTCGCCGTGGATGGTGGCCTGCTTGACGTGCATGTCGACGCACAGGGCGCAGCCGTTGAGCTGCGAGGCACGGATCTCGACCAGGTGGCGGATGCCGGCTTCGATCGAGCTGTCTTGCAGCGCCGTGCTGAAGGCGACGAACTTCTTGAAGTACTCCGACGATTGTTCGGCGTAGTTGATGCGCTGGGTCATGAAAGGGACTCGCTTTCGGTCAGGGTGGAGAACACACACCCTCAAGACGTGCGAGTCCCGCCGCTTGTGACAGCCCGGTCTGACTCAACTCAACAGGCCGCCTCGAAAGCCGGCGCGGTTCAGTAGAGGTTGATCAAGGCGGTGTTGGCTTGGGCACCTGCTCCATCACCCAAGCCTCGAACGCCCGCACCTTCTTCAAGCGCTGCCGCCCGCTCGCATACACCAGCCAGTTGTCCTTGCCGTCGCTTGCAATAACGTCGAAAGGCTGCACCAGCCGCTGCGCCGCCAGCTCCGCGGCAAACATCAGCGGCGACGCGATGGCGATGCCGTGGCCGGACAGGGCCGAGGCCACGTCCATCTGCTGCGTGCCGAACTCCACCGCGGCCGAGGCCGGTGGGTCGGTCGCCGTGGCGCCGGCCTGTCGCAGCCACAGCGCCCACCAGGCCGGGCGGCCCAGGCGGGGCAGGGCCAGCAGCTGCTTTGGTGAGCGCAGGCGATGCTTCCGCGCAAAGGCCGGGCTGCACAGCGGCGTGAAGACGTTCGGGAACAGGCGCTTGGCCTCCAGCCCCGGCCAGGGCCCGCGGCCGGTGCGGATGGCCACGTCGGCCTGCCGCAGCAGGTCCACCGGTTCCACCGACGTGTCCATGCGCACGGCCAGCTCCGGGTGCAGCAGCTGGAACGAGCCCAGCCGCGGTGCGAGCCAGGTGGCGGCCATGGTCGGCAGTGCCGAGATCACCAGCAGGTGTTCGGACTGCGCCTGCGCGCGGGCGAATCCGTCGCGCAGCTGGTTGAACGCGGCGGTGGCGGTGACCGCCAGGTCCTGGCCCAGCGGCGACAGCGCCACGCCGCGCGACAGGCGCACGAACAGCGGCGCGCCCAGCCGATCCTCCAGCTGCTTGACCTGGTAGCTCACGGCCGCCTGCGGCTCCACCTCTTTCCGCTGCAGGCCACCCAGCTGGGCCTGGACACCGGCGAGCACGCGGGCTTGCGCCAGCGGCTGGACGCCACCTCAGCCGACGCACTGGCGACGCACCTGCAGCGCCTGCGCTCCGCTGCCGACGAGCTGGAGGCCATGGACGCGCAGGCCTTGCCCGCCATGGCCCGCATCGACCGTGACGCGGTGCTGTTCCACACCCGCGCGGTCGTCGATGCGGGCGCCGCGATGCCGCATGGCGTGGCCGAGGAAGCGCAGCCCTACGCGGTGACCCAGCTCTCCGGCATGTACTACGCGTTGCCCGATTTCCTCTGCACCAAGCACCCGGTGGCATCGGCTTCCGATGCGCAGGCCTTCATCGACCGGCTGGCCGCGTTCGCCGACGCGCTCGATGGCGAGACGGCGCGCATCGGCGCCGCGGCCGCCGGCGGCGTGACGCCGCCGGCCTTCGTGCTGGAGACCACCCTGCACAACATGCGCGCCCTGCTGACCACGCCGGTGCTGGAGACGGGCGTGGTGGCGTCCCTCGTGCAGCGTGCGCGTGAGCACGGCATCGCCGGCGACTGGGAGCGCCGGGCGCGGAAGATCCTGGACGACCAGGTCAGGCCCGCGCTGGCGCGCCAGGTGGATCAGCTGGCGCAGGCACAACGGCACGGCACCGACGACGCGGGCGTGTGGAAACTGCCCGACGGCGAGGCCTGTTATGCAAAGGCCATCGTCCTGCACACCACCACCCGGTGGGACGCGTCGGCCATCCACGAGACCGGGCTGGCACAGGTGGCCGAGCTGACCAGCCGGCTCGACGCCGTGCTGCGGGCGCAGGGCTTCACGGCCGGCACCGTGGCCGAGCGCCTGGCGGCCCTGGCCGTCGACGAGCGCTTCGTCTACCCGAACGACGAGCAGGGCAAGGCGCAGCTGCTGGCTGAGATGCGTGCCCTCGTGGCCGACGTGCAGCAGCGGCTCCCCGAGCTGTTCGATCCCTTGCCCCGGGCCACGCTGCAAGTGCGCGCCGTGCCGGCAGCCATCGAAGCCGGGGCACCCCGCGGCTACTACAGCTCGGGCTCGGCCGATGGCCGCAACCCGGCCGCCTTCTACGTGAACCTGCGCGACACGCGCGACTGGAAGCGCTGGTATGCACCTTCGTTCGCGTACCACGAAGGCGTGCCGGGCCACCACCTGCAGATCTCCACGGCGCTCGAATCCGAAGACATCTCGATGATGCGGCGTGCCCTGTGGTTCGCGGCCTATGGCGAAGGCTGGGCCCTGTACGCCGAGCAGCTGGCCGACGAGATGGGGCTGTACGAACGCAACCCGATGGGCCGCGTCGGCTACCTGCAGTCGATGCTGTTCCGCGCCGCGCGCCTGGTGATGGACACGGGCCTGCACGCGCGCCGCTGGACCCGCGAGCAGGCCGTCGACTACCTGGTCCACACCGTCGGCGAGACGCCGAACCGCTCACGCGCGGAAGTCGATCGCTATTGCGTGATGCCGGCTCAGGCGCTGAGCTACAAGGTGGGCCACCTGCGCTGGAACCAGCTGCGCGAAGCCAGCCGGGCTCGCCAGGGATCGCAATTCGACCTCAAGCGTTTCCACGGCCAGGCGCTGCGCTGGGGCGCGATGCCGCTGGACATGCTCGACGGGCTGGTGGACCTGATGGTGGCCTCGGGTTCATGACTTCCTCGGGTGCCTGGTTGGGAGTGCCACCCGTGCGCGACGCGCAGCGCCCCGTTGGGCCTTGATGCCTTGGTGGAGCAAACGGTCCAATACCGAGTGGCCTTCTTCCGCGTCGTGGGCGACGATGGCGCCAAGCCCACAACCACGTCCGCATCGTGCTCAAGCGCCTCAAGGCCCTGATTCGTTCACCGAAGAGTAAAGCCGAAGACGATTCCGGCTCGGTTGCGCTACCGCCGGCCTACGTCAACGCCTCGGGCGCAGTGGCCTTCGACCTCGCCGCATCCTTGGTCGATGCCAATGGATTCCCTGTCGTGGATTGGGAGGCGGTGCACCGCTGGATCGAAAGTGTGCCGGGCGACCCGGCCAAGGCGCAGGCATGGTCATCATGCGAGCGAGCGTGGCTGGAACACCTGCGCGCCGCGCTGGGGCCGCACTACCGGGTGCGCTCGCAAGGCCCGGCCATCCTGGTTTCAACGCTGCCGCGCCATATTGCCGATGCGACGCTGGCCTACGTCAACACGACGGTTCAACGAATCGTCCGCCTGCTTCAAGGGATTGCTGCCAGGCCCGAGTGGGGCAACGACATCCTGGTTGTGTTCGATGAAGACGACTCGTACTACCGGTATGTCTCGCACTCCACTCGGAGGCCGGTGAGTTCGCTGCCAGCAGCGGGATGTATGTCAACAGGGGCTGCGGGCACTTCGTCACCGTGAAGGCGGATCTTCACGCAGTCGAGCCTGTCATCGCGCATGAGTTGACGCACGCTTGCCTCGGCCACTTGCCGATCCCGGCATGGCTGAATGAAGGCCTGGCGGTCAACACGGAGCTCCGGCTCTGCCCCGCGTCACGGGCGCCAGCAAATCCCCGCCAGCTCCACGCTCGCCATCGAAGATTCTGGGGGGCCGAAGAGATTCAAGAGTTCTGGTCGGGAAAGGCATTCTTGAGAAACGACGAGGGCAATGAACTGTCATACGACCTGGCGAGAGTTCTGGTGTCGCAGTTCGCCACCGACTGGGACAGGTTCCGCCAGTTCGCTCTCGCCGCCGACCTTGCTGATGGCGCAGCGTCGTCTGCGAGGCAGAACCTCGGCATCGACCTGGGCGCCGCCGCTTGCGCCGTGCTCGAGCGTGAACCGGATCCCTCCTGGGCACCTCGGCCGGAGGCATGGCGCGGCGATCCCGAGCGTGGCGCCTTTTGAGTGTGCGAGCGGGCAGCCGCCGGCGTGGCGCGCCACCGCTTCTGAGGCAGCATCGAACCATGGGTGCACACCACTTCCTCCCCCGTCGCCGCGTGGCACTGGGCGGCCTGGCCGCCGCCGGGCTGGCCACGGCGCTGCCCGGCCTGGCGCAGTCCCCGGCTTCGCGTTTCCCCGAGCGGCCCATCACGCTGCTGGTGCCCTTCGGCCCCGGCGGCATCGCCGACCTGACGGCCCGGGCCGTGTCCGGGCAGATGGCGAAGACGCTGGGCGTCGCGATCGTCGTCGACAACAAGCCCAGCGCCGGCAGCATCGTGGCCAGCCAGGCCGCGGCGTCGGCCCGGCCCGACGGCCACACGCTGCTCTTGATGAGCAACGGCAATGCGGTGAGCGTGGGCCTGTTCAAGAAGCTGCCCTACGACACGCAGAAGGACTTCGCGCCCATCACCACGCTGGGCTACTTCGACCTGGGGATCTTCGTTCCGGCCGGCAGCCGCTTTGCGGCGCTGCGCGATGCGGTGGCCTTTGCCAAGGCCAACCCGGGCAGGCTCAACGTGGCGACCATCACCCCCGGCAGCACGCAGCACCTGGCGGCCAAGCTGTTCGAGACGGTGGCGGGCATCGACGTGGTGACGGTGCCCTACAAGGGCTCGCCCGCGGTGCTGCAGGCGCTGCGCGCAGGCGAGGCGGACCTGGCCTTCGAGATCCTGGGGCCGATGGTCGCGCAGGTGGGCGCCGGCGTGGTGCGGGCGCTGGCGGTGTCGTCGAGCCAGCGCAACCCCGCGCTGCCGGACGTGCCCACGGTCGGCCAGGCCGGCGTGGCCGGCTACGACGTGGCGTCGTGGAACGCGCTGGCGGCCCCCGCCGGCACCCCGCCCGAGGTGATCGATCGGCTGGGCCGCGCGGCGCGCGAGGCCGTGGCCACGCCGGCGGTGCGGGAAAAGCTGGGCCGGCTCGGCGTGCGGCTGCAGGCCGGCACGCCGGCGGACATGCAGGCGCTGCTGGCCGCGGAGATCCGGCGCTGGGGCGAGGTGATCCGCAAGGCCGGCATCGAGCCGGAGTGACCGCGCCGGCTGGCGCGGCCACCGAGGCCTGCCGGTCGCGGCGCGCCTGTTCCGCCGCGCCGGGTCCCGGCACGGCCTGGGGGCTCAGCCCCGCAGCGCGGCCTCGATCTTCGCGATGTCGATCTTCCTCATTTCCATCATCGCCTCGAACGCGCGCTTGGCGGCTGCGCGGTCGGGGTGGGTGGTGGCCTGGATCAGGATGCGGGGCGTGATCTGCCACGACAGGCCCCACTTGTCCTTGCACCAGCCGCACTGGCTCTCCTGGCCGCCGTTGCCGACGATGGCGTTCCAGAGCCGGTCGGTTTCGGCCTGGTCCTCGGTGGCGACCTGGAACGAGAAGGCCTCGGTGTGCTTGAACGCCGGGCCGCCGTTGAGGCCCAGGCAGGGGATGCCCATCACGTTGAACTCCACCGTCAGCACGTCGCCTTCCTTGCCGGAGGGGTAGTCGCCCGGTGCACGGTGCACGGCGCCGACCGAGCTGTTGGGGAAGGTCTTGGCGTAGAACTGCGCGGCATCGAGCGCGGTGCCGTCGTACCACAGGCAGATGCTGTTCTTGGGGATGCTCATGTCCATGCTCCAGGTGGGTTGATGTGCCGAAGGGGCCGGATGGGCCAACGCGCAGGCCGTCGCGGCTGAAGGCGGTTCGGGCATGCCGGCTTCCTCGGCATGCCACCGCCTCAGCATCACGACGAGCGAGCCGGGCCGATCTCGACACGCCCGCGCTGGATTTTCAAACCGCGCCCCGATCCGGCGGGGAGCGTGGGAATCGGAGGGGCTTGTCACCGGGCCGGCGCCATCCGGACCCTGCGTGATCCCCAGGCGCCGGTGCCCGGCACCACCATGGGCTGTGCCGGCGCCAAGGACGCACGGGACCGCGCCGACCTGCTGGCCTGGCTGAAGGCTGCCAGCCGGGCGCCGGTGGCCTGCCGCGTGCAGCGCTGATCGCGCGGGTTCCGGGCCAGTGGCGCGATGTGGCCCGATTCAGTGGCCGGGGCGATCGGTCCATGGCGATTTGTCGTTTGCGCTGAGGGCGGCGGGGCGTGTCCACTCGCCGCTTCGATCCCAATGTGCCGAGCCGACCGATGCCGCAAGAACCCACCACCCGCCCGCCGCTGCGTGTCGCGCTGATCGGCCTGGGCGCCATCGGCCGCTTGTTGTGCGAGGTGCTGGCCGAGTCGCCCGGGCAGGCCGGTGTCGTCGGCGCGCTGGTGCGGACCGGGTCCTGTGCCGGTGACGCGGCCGGGCTGCCGCCGAGCTGGACCACGCTGGACGCGCTGCTGGCCAGCGCGCCCGACGTGGTCGTCGAATGCGCGGGCGCCGCGGCGCTGGATGCGGTGGCCGAGCCGCTGCTGCGCGCGGGGCATGAGCTGCTGGTCGCCTCGGTCGGCGCCCTGGCCGATGCGCAGCGGCATGCGCGCCTGCTGGCCGCGGCTCGGCAGGGCGGCGGGCGGCTGCTGCTCACTTCAGGTGCCATCGGCGGGCTCGATGTGCTGGCCGCTGCACGCCGCGGTGGCCTGCAGTGCGTGCGGCTGCGCAGCAGCAAGCCGCCCGCGGCCTGGCGTGGCACGGCGGCGGCCGACCGTGTCGACCTGGAAACGCTGCAGGTGCCAACGCCGATCTTCAGCGGCAGCGCGCGGGCGGCCGCCACGCTGTTTCCGAAGAACGCGAACGTCGCCGCGGCCATTGCGCTGGCCACCCTGGGGCTGGACGCGACGCAGGTGGAGCTGGTGGTCGATCCGGGCCTGCAGTCCAACGTGCACGAGGTGGAGGCCGAGGGCGGCACCGGCCGCATCACGATGCGCTTCGAGGCGCGCGCTTCGGCCAACCCCAGCACCTCGCGCATCACGGCCTATGCGCTGGCCGATGCGCTGCTGAAGCGGGTATCGGCCATCGCGCTGGCGTGATCACGTCCATGCGCCTGCCGGCGTGGCTGGTGCCAAAGGCCGCTCTGCCTTGCCGATAGGAGCGGCGCGGCCACGGCCACCGCCGTGGCGCCGAGTGACTTATTGATCTTGTGCCCCGGGCGATGCTCGCCAACACTGGCGGGAACACGTCAAAGAGCGCTGCCGGCGCCCGCCGGAAGGGACACCATGCTGATCATCCGCCACACGCAGCTGGCCGCGCTGCACGACGAAGCGATGCACCGCTTCGACCAGCGCGTGGCAACGGCACTGGCCGACGGCTTCGCGGCCGACGCGGAGCGCCTCGGCGACGAAGGCCTGTGCCGGGTGGTGCGCCTGGGGCGCCAGCGCGCGGTGCGCCATGGCTGGCGCAGCGAGCAGGCGCTGTACCTGTACGTGGCGCTGATGCTGATGCTCGGCGCCGGGTTCGACGACGATCCTCTGCTGCCGTGGGTGGCGCCCACGCTGCAGCGCAACGCGCGGCACGACGCGGCGCACCGCATCTTCACGCTGCATGCGACGGCGCTGGACCACCTGGACGCGGTGGCGGGCGAGCGAAACGAGCACCTGTGGCGGGCGCTGCTGCAGCTGCGCTCGCTCGACCTGGCGGAATTCGATGCCTTCGACCAAGCCGCGCTGTGGGCCGCGCTGCCGCAGCGCATGGCGGTGCTCTACCCGGCAAAGGCCGCGGCCGCCGGCATTGACGGCATGGCCGCGTGGGCACGGCGCGTTGCCGCCAAGGCCGCTCAGCACGGCCTGCACCGGCCGCGTGACACGGCCTTGCTGGCCTGCGTGACGTTCATGCTGGGCTGCGATGCCGACGCCGATCCGGCGTGGCCCTGGGTGGCCGCTGCGCTCGCGTCTTCCCGACCGGCACCGCAGCGTGCCGAGGCGCTGCACCGCGCCGCGCTGGCGCAGATCAAGCTGTCGCTGGCCGCGACGGCCGAGGCCTGAGCATGTGCTGCCCGCTCGGCAGCAGCCGCCGCGAGCAGCCCAAGGTGGCGCGCGGCGAACGGCCGGTGCGGCAGCGCCGGCGTGAACCGGCGGCGCGGCACTCGCCGCCCAAGGCCCAGCGGCGCGACGAATCGGCGATCGACACCGAGGCGCTCAAACGCGCGCTGGACGCATCGGACGACGTCGAGGTGCTGGAGCGGCCGCCGCTGCGCACCGTGCCGCAGGACACGGACGACAGCGTGCTGGTCGAGGTCCTGCCGATCGAGCCGCTGAAGCTCGACAGCAACGAGCCGCCACAGGTCGTCGCCAAGTGCCGGACGCTGCAGCGCCTGGACGTGCGCGGCGCCGAACCGCCCGATGCCAACCGGCATTGGGCGGTGGTGGACGACCACTGCCTGATCACCGTGACGGCGACCACCGACCCCGACGACGGCAGTGCCTGGAGCGGCCTGGATTGGCATGGCGCGGTGCCGAAGGACGACAAGCACGAGGCCGTGGTGTCGCGCAGCGCCACGCTCGCCGGCCAGGTCGTGACCGCCACGCTCGACGGCGTGCCGAAGACGGTGGCCGTGGAGGTGGTGGACCTGCAGGACGTGGCCGCGCCGGGCCTGAAGGTGCTGGGAACGCGCCACTGGAAGGCCTATGAATCGGCGACGCCGGCGCGGCTGGTGGCCACGGTGAGCCCGGCCGAGGACTGGGTGCGCGGCCACCTGCGGTGGCAGGGCGCGGCCGCGGCGTCGGGCACGGTGGGCGAGGGCACGGTCGACCTGACCTGGCCGCTCGCGAAGGCGGGCGACTCGACACCTGAAGAACTGGACGGCACGGTGGTTCTGGGCACGGTGTGCCCGAAGTCCATCCCCGTGAAAGTGCGCGTGTGCCGCTGGCCGAAGCTGGACTTGGTGCTCGTGAACTTTGGCGGTTACGAGGCCTGCAACGACGGCGTAGCGGAGATCGGCGTGGCCTTCGATCGGGCATGGGAACCCGGCCGCGCCGATCCGGCGGCAAACCAGGCGGCCGCCACGAGCCAGTCGCCCGTGTGCTTCGTGCGGGGCACGGCGGTGCAGCTCAACGCCCGCTTCCGCGTCACGCAGGAGCCCAGCGAGACCGAGACCGTGCGCATCCGCGGCCGGGCGGTGCACCGCGGCGTGACGATGGACTGGGAGCAGGACGTCACGGTCAACCCGGGCGACGCGCACGTGGACTTTCCGACCATCGCGGCGTCGGCGGCGCTGGCCGACGAGGTGGACGCCGGCCGGTTGACCATCGACTGGACCATGAGCACGGCAGACGATGCCACGCCGCACCAGGCGATCGGGCAGTCGGACAACCTGCTGTACGTGCTGCTGGGCGCGCCGCACAACAACGCCCGGCTGTACCTGACGCTGCTGGACATGTCATGCCGCGGCGCCGCGGGCGCGCAGGACGATGATGCGCTGGTCGCGGGCGCCTTCCAGCCGCTGGTGGCGACGGTGGGCGATGGCAACGGCCTCGTGCGCAAGGGCGATGGGATGCAGCTTACGTACTACGCCACCGGATCCAACACCGCCGCGGACGACACGGTCTGGGTGACGCACGACATCCTCGGCAGCGCAGCCGCCACGGCCCGCTGCGGCGGCTGGACGGACATGCTGCTGCACACCTACCTCATGCATGGCGTCACGGTGCCCCGGGGCCTGGCCTGCGTGCGCAAGACCAGGACGGCCACCAACGACTACAGCCTGCGCTTCCTCGTTTCCCAGCAGGCATTTGGCGGCCTGGCTGCGAATCCTGCGGCCGCGCCGTACCGAAACCTTGGCAACGAGATCGACCCCGATACCGACATTCCCGGGCAGGGCAAGAACCAGCCCCAGTTCGAGTTCGGCGACCATGTCTTGGTCTGGCACAACGGCAACATCTACGACCCCTCCTACGGTGTCGTCGTGCCCGCGCCGCTGATGGCCAACGGGCTGCCTGACACCCGGCAGTACGAAACGGCGAGCATCGGCGGCTTCGGCGATGCGCGACAAGGTGCCTACAACGTGACGTCGACGGACGGCACGCCGCAGCAGTTCGCGTGGAAGGTGGGGCCCGACGCGTTGTTCACCTGCTTCGCGGCGCAAGGCCAGATGCTGGATGCCATCGTGGACCTCCAGGCTGACCGCGTGTACACGCACGTCGCCCTGCCAGCGAACCGCCGTGGCCAGCTGCGCGCCGCGCTGCTGCCCACGTACGGCGCTGGACCGTTCCCGCTCGGGACACGCATCAATATCGTGCAACCACGCACGCAGATCGTGTTGAAGTGGAGCTGGTCATGAACTGGGTGCCGGGCCAGCCGAGGAGACTGCGGCATGAATCGCCGTCTGGCAATGAAGAAGTTGTGCGCCTTGGCGCTGAATGGAGTGGCGATGAGCGCTGAAGCGGCCCGCTGGCGTTTCCACCGCGTGCCGCTGGACACGGCCGGCTGGTCCGGCTTGCGCCTGGCGCCCGGCGACATGCCGCAATTGCTGGTGGCGGTGGATGGCGACGACCGCCGCCGGCGCCTGTGGCCGCTCACATTGAAAGGCATTGACGATCCGGCACCGCAGCTGGCCCCGCAGCCCGTGCTGCAGCTGCCCGGCCTGCTGCACTGGGACGCGCGCCGTCCGACCGCCGACTGGGAAGTGCTGAGCATCCACCCCGGCAGCGGACTGGCGCCGCTGCAGTTGTACGCGCCGGGCGGTCGGGAGCCGGAAACCATCGACACCGTGGACGAGCGTGGCATCTTCGCGCGGCCGCGCTTTGCCGCGCCGTCCGACGACATCGTGGCCATCGACCTCACGCGCAAGTACGCGCTGACGCTGTACCGCCGCCAGCCGCAGGGTGCTGCCGGCTACGCGCCGCGCCAGGTGCTGCCCGCGCCGCGGCCGAACGAGGTGCTGCAGGCGGTGCACCTGCTGCCCTGGAACGCCGGCTGGCTGCTCTTCGCGCAGCGCTTCGCGCCGGGCCCGTACCGTCGCCGCGGCCTGGGCGGCGACAGCGAGCCGCAGCGCTCGGGGCTGCTGGACGTGCAGCTGCTGGATGCGCAAGGGCGGCCGCAGGGCCCTGCCGGGCAACCCTTCGGCGAGCGGCCTGTGTTCGAGGTCGCCGTTGCGGCAGCCGGTGGCCGCGCCGCGGTGCTGGCCACCACCGCCGGCGGCTTCGCGCTGGCCAGCGGCGCGCCCGACCAGCGCGGCAGCCGCTGGACGATCGATGCCGACCAGCCCTGGCCGGCCGAGCTGTGGTCTCCCTGCCTGCAGGCCACGCCGCAGCAGCTGCGCATCGCGCTGCTGGAAGGCAGCGGCGGGCCGGGCAAGCCGGCGCTGCTGCTGGCCGAGCAGGCGTGGCGGCCATGACCGCGCTGCTGAAGCAAGCGAAATCCGAACGAGGAGGAATGAAGACGATGAAACGACCCAATGCGTCACGCAGGTTCCTGATTCGAGCCGTGAGCGGCCTGGGCGGCCTTTTCCTGTGCGGCGCCCTGATGGCCGACGCAGCGCCGCCGGACCCTTTCGCCGGCAACAACACGCTGTACCCCGATCCCAAGGACTGGCCGCATGGCTTCCGGACCAGCAACTACGCCTACCCGCCCAAGCCGGTGGCCGCGCGCTGGCTGCAGGTGCGCCCCAACACCGGTGCGCTGACGAAGCAGACCGCGCCGGCCTACGTGGCCGCGGTGAAGAAGTTCATCGAGCGCGACCTGTCGGGCCTGGTCAACGACCCGTTGAAGTGGTCACCGCAAGACGCCGGCTGGTACGACATGCCCTGGGGCGGCCAGGGCACGCCGATGGCCAATGGCCAGGTCGATCCGGAAAGCGGCCGCGAGTCGCTGCTCGGCTCCTACACCGGCCAGGTGCTGCAGCCAGACTCCTACCCTTCCAACCCGCCGGCGGCGCCGTTCCAGAACCATGCGGTCGTCTACTACAACGACGTCGCGGCCCACCAGCTGGGCAAGGTCTGGAAGGACCCATTCCACCCCGACCTGAAGGCGGCGCAGTTTCCCGAGGGCTCGATGGTCGTCAAGGTCGAGGCGGCGACGCTGACCGAACTGCAGTGGCCGGTGCTGCGGAACTCGTCCATCTCATACATCTACCGACCCACGGTGGCATCGCTGAACGAGCCCGACCCGATGAAGCGCACGCCGGTCATCACGCCGATGCGTTTCCTGCAGATGGCCGTGCGGGTGAAGGACAGCCGTGCCGCGCCGGACACGGGCTGGGTGTTCATCGCCTTCTTCTACGACGCCCGGGCCAGCGGCGCCACCGTGTGGGACCGCACGCAGCCGGTGGGCGCCATGTGGGGCAACGACCCCGAGTTCTCCGGAAGCCCGTCGGGCGCGGGCCCGAAGGGTGAACTCAAGCAGACCTGGGTCGCCCCCAACCTGCCGTCCTTCGTCACCGATGGCCTGGGCTGGGGCGGCCGGCTGGCCGGTCCGCTGGACCTGGGCCTGCGCCACAACGTGGTCACCGTGTCGGGGCGGCGTTATGGCGACGGCAACCCGGCCAATCCGCCCAGCCTGGCGTCGTCGGCCTGCGTCAGCTGCCACAGCGCGGCGCAGTACCCGTTCGTGGCCAACCTGTACCCGTCGCCGAACATGAAGTTCCCTCCGGAGGGTGGGCAGTTCCTGCTGTTCGATCCGGGTTCGGCGCAATGGGCGCAGTGGTTCAAGAACCGGCCGGGCACCCAGGCGCTGTCGGGCCGCGGCCACAAGGGCATCGTCGGCACCGACTACGACATGATGCTGACCTTCGCGCTGATGCGCGCCAACGGCTCGGCCGACACCGACGCCTTCATCCGCCACCGGCGCGCGGGACATTGAGCGATGAGCGCCGGCCGGCAGGCCGGCGCATCAGGCGATGGCCTGCTTTCGCCGCCGCAAGATGCGCTCCGTCCAACCCGCCGCATCCTGCGCGCGCGCCAAGGCCAGCGCTTCTTCGAAAGCCGCCTCGGCCTCCGCGCGCCGGCCCGGCAGGGCGGCCAGTGCCGCGGCGCGTTCGGCCAGCAGCGGGCTTTCGAAGAGCCGCTCACCATTGGCGGCGATGCGTGCCAATTGCCGGTCGATGCGCTGCAGCGCCTGCGCGGGCTGGCCGAGCTGTTCCAGGATCTCCGCCTCCAGCGCCGCGAACCAGGGCTGCCAGTTCTCGAACCCGGTTTGCGCCCAGCCAGCGATGCCGGCCTGCAGTTCGGCCAGGCCTTCCTGCCAGCGCAGCTGGCCATGGGCGACGGCCCAGCCGCGCGCGATGCCGGCCATGGCGATGAATTCGGGAAAGCCGAACTGGCCCGAGAACGCGATGCAGCGCTCGGCCATCGGCAGCGCTTCGGCGGTGTCGCCGCGCATCACCGCGGTGTTGAAGTTGGCCAGCATCGCGAAGCCCAGCGTGTGCGGCTGGTTCAGGCCGTCGGCCAGCAGCAGTGCCTCGGCGGCGATGCGGCGCGCGGCGTCCGGGTAACCCAGCACCTGCGTCGCTAACGCAAGATAGAAGCGGCCAAAGACGCCGAAGTCCATCAGGTACACCGGGTACAGCGCGGCGTCGCGCCCGGGCTCGTACAGGGCGGTGGACTGCGACAGGTGCCGGCGCGCGGCTTCGGGCTCGCCCCGGTGCAGGCGCACCATGCCGGCCATGTTGTGCGCCGCCATCGCGGCCTCGGTGTTGCCGGCGCGTCCGGCGGCGGCCTCCAGCAGCCGGTCTGCCAGCTGCCCGGCGGTGGCCAGCCGGGCGCGGCCCCAGTTGAACAGGCACCAGCCGTAGGTGGTTGGAAACAGCTGCGGCTGGCCCGGCAGCGCCTGGCTCAGGCCGTAGGCGCGTTCCTGCACCGTGCCGAAGTCGGCACTGCCGGGCCCCAGCAGGACCATGGTGGTCGGCCCGAGCATCGAGAGCAGGCCCAGCTCGGCCGCATCACGCGCGGCGCCGGCGGCCACGCCGTGCAATGCGTCGACGCCGGCGCGCAGGTGGCCGGCCGCCTCGCGCGGCGCGCCGCGCGACAGGGCCTGGCCGCCCGCGGCCTGCCACCACGGCGCCGCGCGCAGGCCCTGGCCGGCGCGGGTCAGGTGGCGTGCGGCCAGTTCGGGCTGGCGCTCCACCCGGTCCTTGAAGTGGGTGAGCAGGGCCTCGGCCACGCGGCCGTGCAGCTCGGCGCAGCGCTTCGGCGGCAGCGAGGCGTAGGCGGTGTCTTCCACCAGCGCGTGCTTGAACTGCAGGTGCTCGCCGTCGGCGCTGGTGCTGAGCATCAAGCCGCTGTCCTGCAGGGCCTGCAGGCCGGCCTGCACGTGGGCGCCGTCGTCGGGCGCGGCGGCCAGCAGCAGCTGGCGATCGACCTCGCGGCCGATCACCGAAGCGAGCTGGGCGATGAACTTGCCGGCCGGGGGCAGGCGGTCCAGCCGCGCGGTCAGCAGGTCCATCAGCGTGTCGGGCACGGCGCGGCCGGGCGCGCCGCCCGCGTCGCGCGTGTCCAGCCACATGCGCGTCATTTCCTCGATGAAGAGCGGCACGCCGTCGCCGCGCTCGACGATGGCGTCCAGCCAGGACGCCGGCAGCGCCGCATGGCTGGGATGCTGCATTGCATGCTGCTGTGCCTGCTGCTGCGCCACCGCCTTCGCGTCGCCGTCGCTCAGCCGCTGCAGCGTCAGGCGGACGAGGTGCTCGGTGGCCGGCCAGGGCGGCTGGAAGTCGGGCCGCGCGGTCATCAGCAGCAGGATCGGCGCGGTGTCGCCGTTGCTGATCATCAGCTCCACCACCTCCAGCGAGGTCGGGTCGATCCAGTGCAGGTCCTCGAAGGCGATCAGGAGCGGCCGCTGCTCGGACAGGCTGGCGAAATAGCGGGTCAGCGTCTCGCGGTTGGCCGTGGCCAGGCGCTGGTGGGTGAGGCCCGAGAAGTAGTGCTTCAGCGCCTCCTTGGTCAGCTGCAGCTGCATCGGCGGCGGCATTTCCAGCGGCGGGTAGCGGCCGTCGAAGGGCACGCCGAGCAGTGCGGCGATTAGCGCGCATTCGCGCCGGTCGTCGATGCCGGCGATGGCCAGCTGCGCCTCCAGCTTGTCCAGCTGCTCGCCCGGGCTGTCGCCGTGCCCCAAGCCGGCGGCGGCGGCCAGGTGCTGCACGAAGGGCTGCAGCGCGCTGTTGACGTGGAAGGGCGAGCACTGCAGGCGCAGCAGCGTGTGGCCCTGCGGCGGCAGCGCCTGGTCCAGCGCGGTGATGAGGCGGGACTTGCCGAGGCCGGCCTCGCCGATCACCAGCGCGCTGCTGGTGTGGCCGGCCGCCGCGCGCTGCCAGTGCGCCTGCAGCGCGGCCAACTCGGCCTCTCGGCCGACCATGCGCTGGCTGGCGTCGCGGCCGCGCCAGGCCGAGCGGCTGCTGAACGCCCGCGCGCCGCGCAGCAGGCTGATCGCGACCGGTGCGTCGAGGCCCTTGAGCTGCTGCTCGCCCAGGTCATCGAACTCGAACTGCGCGCCGCCGATGCGCCGCGTGCCGGGCGCCACGCCGATGCCGCCCGGCGGCATCGCGGCCTGGATGCGGGCCGCCAGGTTCGGCGTGGTGCCCGCCACGGCAATGCCCTGGCTGGAGCTGACGGCCACCAGGCCCGTGGCCAGGCCGATCCGCAGCGCCAGCGGCTGGCCGCCGACGACGATGGACCGGGTCTCGGCCACCAGGGCCAGCGCGGTGTGCAGGGCGCGCACCGCGTCGTCCTCGTTCGCCACGGGATAGCCGAAGTAGAGGTCCACGCCATCGCCGACGATGCGCGCCGTGAACCCGCCAAAGCGCGCGGCGATGCTGCCCACCATCTCGTGGTACCGGTGCAAGGCATCCAGCAACTCGTCGGGATCGATCCGCTGGGCCAGTTCGGTGGAACCGACGAGGTCGCAGAACAGCACCGTCATCTGCCGCCGCGTGGTGCGCACCGCCGCGCTGTCCGTCGGCAATGCGGTCCCGCACTGCGGGCAGAAGCGGCTGCCCGGCGGCGCGGCGGCTTGGCAGCTCGGACAACGCATGGACATTCGTGAATGGCTCGTTCAGACCGGCCCGGGCCAGACGCGTCGTGTCGCGCGCTCGCACCCCCTCGAGGCTCCGGCGCACTCGCACGCATGCCATGCGCAGCACCCCCAACGCGGCGAGGATAACTGATCAAGAGATCGGCACCGGCCCGTGATCTGCGCAGGAATGCGTGCGGATTCCTGGTGCAGTCGGATCGAGAACTCCCTACAACAGCAGTCGAGATGCCATGCCAGGATTGCTTGCACCCCGTGACCTAGCGCAAGGCCGCCGCGGGGTTTTGTAACCGCCGCTTCAGCGGGCGGCATCCGGCGTCGATACACCAGCAGTGAACCCCGCCGCCCGTGCCATGCAAGCCAGCACCCTTCCGTCCGTCACCACCGTGGGCGGCGCTGCCGCGCTGCATGATGCCGGTGCCTTGCAGCACGCGGCGCGCCGCGCGGCCTGGAACGCCGGCATGCTGGCCCGGACCGAGGTGCTGTGCCGCTCCGGCTCGTTCGAGGTGCGGTTGCCCAGCGGGGAGCTGACGATGTCGGTCGGCCTGTGCCGGCTCGTCGGCATCGATGCCGAGGCCGAGGGCACCGTCGGGCTGGACGACGTGCGCTGGGTGCCGGCCAACGAGCGCGCCTTCGTCGCCGGCTTCTGGCGCAACGCCACCGAGGGCGAGCCTTTCGAATTCCAGCACCGCGTGCTCGGCCCGGACGGGGCCAAGCTGCTGGTGCTGCACCGCGGCGTCGTCGAGCGCTGCCCCGACGGCGCCTTGCGCGGCGTCGCGATCCTGCAGGACATCACGGCCCAGCACGAGGCCGAGCAGCGCATCCTCGAGCTGTCGAACCAGGACGAGGTGACCGGGCTCGCGAACCGCAATGCCTTCCTCGACCAGGTCGACGCCGCCATCCATGCCGCGCGCTGGGACGAGCGGGCGGTGGCGCTGTTCGCGCTGGACTTCCGCCGCATCGCCGAGATCAAGACCAGCATGGGCTTCGGTGCCGGCGACACGCTGGCGATGGCGATTGCCGCCCGGCTGACCGCAGCCTGCGGCGAAGGTGAATCCGTCGCCCACCTGGGCGAGACCGAGTTCGCGCTGATGCTGGAGGCGCCCGGCACGCTGAGCGAAGACGGGCTGAAGCAGCGCGCGCTGCGCCTGGCCGAGGCGCTGCAGCTGCCGGTGCGGCTGGGCACCACCGATGTCTACCCCAAATGCTGCATCGGCATCGCGCGCTTTCCGCAGGACGCGGAAGTGGCCGGCCAGCTGCTCGAATCGGCGCAGACGGCGCGCCTGGGCGCCGACGGTGCCGGCGCCATCGGCTTCGCGCGCAGCGAGACGCATGCCCGCGTGCTGCGGGACATGGCGCTCGAGTCGGCCATGAGCCGCGCCATCGATGCCAACGAATTCAGGCTGCACTACCAGCCGCAGGCCGACCTGGCCACCGGCCGCATCTGCGGTGCCGAGGCGCTGCTGCGCTGGCGGTCGGCCGAGTTCGGCGACGTGCCGCCGGGTGAGTTCATCCCGCTGGCCGAGCGCTGCGGGATGATCGGCGCGATCGGGGACTGGGTGCTGGAGGCGGCCTGCCGGCAGATCGCGGCCTGGCGCCGCGCCGGGCTGCCGCCGCTGCGCGTGGGCGTGAACCTGTCGCCGATGCAGTTGCAACGGCCGGACCTGGCGCGCCACCTGCAGGCGATGCTGGTGGCCACCGGGGTCGATCCGACCGCGATCGGCATCGAGGTGACCGAGGGCACGCTGATGGCCGACGTGACGCTGGCCACCAAGGTGCTGCGCGACATCAAGTCGATCGGCGTTGAGATCTCGCTCGACGATTTCGGCACCGGCTTTTCCAGTCTCTCGAGCCTGTCGCGGCTGCCGATCGACGTGGTCAAGATCGACCGCTCGCTGATCCACGACGTGGCTGCGTCGGCCAAGGACGTGTCGGTGACGCGCGCCATCATCAGCATGGCGCACGGCCTGCAGATGCAGGTGCTGGCCGAGGGCGTGGAGACCGAGGACCAGCTGGCGCTGCTGGTCTCCAGCGGCTGCGACCGCGTGCAGGGCTACTGGTTCAGCGCGCCGCTGTCGGCGCCGGACTTCGAGAAGCTGCTGCGCGACCAGCACAGCCTGCCACAGCGCTTCATCACGCGCGAGCGCAAGCCGCGCACGCTGCTGCTGGTGGACGACGAGGAGAACATCCTGTCGTCGCTGCGCCGCCTGCTGCGCCGCGACGGCTACCACATCATCACCGCCAACAGCGCGGCCGAAGGCATGAAGCGCCTGACCGAGCACGAGGTCGACGTGATCGTCTCGGACCAGCGCATGCCGGGCATGACGGGCGTGGAATTCCTGCGCCAGGCCAAGCAGCTGTACCCGGACACGGTGCGGCTGGTGCTGTCGGGCTACACCGAGCTGCAGTCGATCATCGACGCGGTCAACGAGGGCGCGATCTACCGCTTCCTGACCAAGCCGTGGGACGACGAGCGCCTGCGCCGCCACATCGCCGAGGCCTTCCGCCAGAAGGGCCTGGCCGACGAGAACCGCCGCCTGTCCGGCGCGGTGGAGGCCGCCAACGGCGAGCTGGCCACGGCCAACGCCCGGCTGGAGCAGCTGCTGGCCCAGCGCCGCCACGAGGCCGAGCGCCTCGCCGCCAGTGCCGGCAGCCTGCGCGAGCTGGTCGACCAGCTGCCCGCCGCGGTGATCGGCATCGATCCGGACGGCACCATCGTCTTCATCAACGCGCAAGCCACCGCGCTGGTCGCGGAAGCCGATGCGCTGCTCGGCCGCGCCGCGGTGCAGGCGCTGTGGCCGGCGCTGTTCGACGCGGACGGCGGCCTGCGGGCTTTGTCCGCGGTCGAGCACCGCGGGCAGACGCTGCGCGTGTGCGCGCAGCCGGTCGTGATCGAAGGGCAGCAGCGCGGCAGCGTGCTGATGCTGATGCCCGAATTCGCCAGGGAGATCGCATGACTACATTCACCGTTGCCACCGCCGTCGCTGCCGCCGCCACCGCCTCCGCGCTGCCGCCTGCGCTGCAGGTCGAGGAGCGCGTGAAGCACCTGTTCCGCCTGTCCACCCGGCGCTGCAGCATCCATCCGCTGCAGCACCTGGTGCTGCGCTACCGGCGTGGAGAACGTGGATGAATGCTTCCGCTCCGATCGAGCTGCTGCACCGCATCGACGCATTGCCGGCCCTGCCGAAGGCGGCCATCGATGCGATGGCCGCGCTGCGCAGCGACGACAGCTCCTCCGAGCACTGCGCCGAGCTGATCGCCCGCGACCAGGCGCTGGCCGCGCGCACGCTCAAGCTCGCCAACTCGGCCTTCTACGGCATTCCGCGCCGCGTCGGCAGCATCCGAGACGCGGTGCACCTGCTGGGCCGGCGCACGCTGGGCACGATGGTGACCGCGGTCGTCGTCAGCCAGCAGTTCGATCCGGGCCGCTGCCCGGGCTTCCGCTTCGATGCGTTCTGGCGCCATGCGGTGGCCAGCGCGGTGGCCGCCCGTGCCATCGCGCACGAGCTGTGCCTGGACGAGGAGCTGGCCTTCACCTGCGGGCTGCTGCACGACGTCGGCCGGCTCGCGCTGGCCGCGCACATGCCGGGCCCGCTGAGCCAGGCGCTGGCCCAGGCCAAGGCGCGCGACGTGCCGCTGCACGAGGTGGAGACCGAGGTGCTCGGCGCCGACCATGCCGACATCGGCGCGGCCATCGTCGAGCGCTGGCAGTTGGCACCCGACGTGGCCGCAGCGGTGCGCTGGCACCACCGGCCCAGCGCGGCCGAGGCGGCCACCGGCCGGCTGGCGCTGATCGTGCATGCGGCCGATGCCATCGCGCACGCGCTGGACCTTGCCGGGCTGGAGGACGAACACGTGAGCGAGGCGGACATGGCCGCCTGGACCGGGCTGGAGCTGAGCCCCGCGCAGTTCCTGCGCGTCTTTGAACAGACCGAGTCGCAGGTGCAGGGCCTGTGCCGGTCGCTGACGTCCTGATCACGGACCGCATGGCGATGGAGTACCGCATGGATCCGATGTCCGACACCACCGAGCTGCCTGCGCGCGGCGACGAGGACGCCGACCAGCAGGCGCTGAACCGCCGGCTGCAGCAGCAGCTGCTGCAGTCGGAGAAGCTGGCCTCGATCGGCCAGCTCGCGGCCGGCGTCGCGCACGAGATCAACAACCCGGTGGGCTACGTGTTCTCGAACATCGGCACGCTGCAGCGCTACCTGGACGACCTGTTCCGCATGCTCGACGCCTATGAGTCGACCGAGGTGCTGATCGCCGGCACGCCGGCGGCGCAGCGGCTGGCGGTGCTGCGCGAGGAGCTGGACCTGGCGTACCTGAAGGAGGACGTGCCGCGCCTGATGGCCGAGTCCTTCGAGGGCATCGGCCGCGTGCGCAAGATCGTGCAGGACCTGAAGGACTTCTCGCACGTCGATGCGCGCAAGGACTGGGAGTGGGTCGACCTGCACAAGGGCATCGACTCGACGCTGAACATCGTCAACAACGAGATCAAGTACCGCGCCGACGTCATCAAGTGTTATGGCGTGCTGCCCGACGTCGAGTGCCTGTCGTCGGAGCTGAACCAGGTCTTCATGAACCTGCTGGTCAATGCCGCGCATGCGGTGCGCGGCGAGCGCGGCACCATCACCATCCGCACCGGCACGCATGAGGGCGATTCCGCCAGCAGTGCCGGCGGCCCGCAGGTGTGGGTGGAGGTCGAGGACGACGGCTGCGGCATCGCCAAGGACGACCTGTCGCGCATCTTCGACCCCTTCTTCACGACCAAGCCGGTCGGCCAGGGCACGGGCCTGGGGCTGTCGCTGGCCTACGGCATCGTCAAGAAGCACCACGGCCGCATCGAGGTCGACAGCGAGCCCGGCCGCGGTACGCGCTTTCGCGTGACGCTGCCGGTGCAGCGTGCGCCGGGATCGGAACCATGACCGACATTGCCGAGGCCATCCGTCCCGCGGGCACCGGCACGGCGCCCGATTCGTCGTCGTGGGCGACGGTGCTGTGCGTGGACGACGAACCGAACATCCTGTCGTCGCTGAAGCGCTCGCTGCGCGGCGAGGGCCATGTGGTGCTCACCGCCACCGGCGGCGCGCAGGCGCTGGCCATGCTGGAGCAGATGCCGGTCGACCTGGTCATCTCGGACATGCGCATGCCGGTGATGGACGGCGCGCAGCTGCTGGAGCAGGTGCGCGAGCGCTGGCCGCAGGTCGTGCGCATCCTGCTGACCGGCCACGCCGACATGACGTCGACCGTCGCGGCGATCAACCGCGGCCGCATCTTCCGCTACATCCACAAGCCCTGGGACGAGCACGAGCTGCTGCTGGCCGTGCGCCAAGGGCTGCAGATGCAGGGGCTGGAGCGCGAACGCGCGCGGCTGGAAGCGCTGACGCGCCAGCAGAACCTGCAGCTGCAGGCGATCAACGGCGAGCTGGAAGAGCGCGTGGCCGCGCGCACGCAGGAGCTGCAGGACGCCAACCTGCGCATCCAGCGCAACTACCTGAAGTCGATCAAGGTCTTCTCGAACCTGCTGGAGCTGCGCGACAACACCCTGGCCGGGCACGGCCGGCGGGTGGCCGAGACGGCGCGCGACATCGCGCGGGCCATGGGCATGGCCGAGGAGGAGATCCGCAACGTCTTCGTCGCCGGGCTGCTGCACGACATCGGCCTGATCGGCATGAACGACAAGCTGCTGACGCGGCCTGTCGTGCGCTACGCCGACGACGAGATGCTGGTGTACCGCGAGCATCCGGTGCGCGGCGAGCAGTCGCTGATGGCGCTGGACGACATGCAGCCGGTGATGCCGATGATCCGGGCGCACCACGAGCGCTTCGACGGCACCGGTTTCCCGGACCGCCGCGCCGGCGCCGACATTCCGCTGGGCGCGCGCATCCTCGCCGTGGCCGATGCCTTCGACGACCTGCAGAACGGCCTCGTCGCCAGCGCCGTGGTGACCGCGCGCGAGGCGCGCTTGCTGATGCGCCAGGCACGCGGCACGCAGTTTGACCCCGAAGTGCTCGACGTCTTCCTGCAGATCACCGAGCCGCAGGCCCCGGCCGCCACGGCCGCGGCCAAGGCGTCCGAAGGCAAGCTGGTGCTGGGCTGCGACGCGCTGCTGCCCGACATGGTGCTGGCCGCCGACCTGGTGTCCGCGCGCGGCGTGCTGATGCTGACCGCGGGCCACCGGCTGACCCCGGCGCTGATCAAGCGCATCCGCGAATTCGAGCTGCGCGAGGGCAGCAAGCTCGAGCTGCAGATCCGACCCGAAGGTGGCGCATGACGATTTCCACGATGACCAGGACCGTGCTGATCGTCGACGACGAGCCCGCCGTCGTGGCCGCGCTGCAGCGCGCGCTGCGCCGGCGCTTTGCCGGGCGCTTGCTGGTCACCGGCGAGACCGATCCGCATGCCGCGCTGGCCCGCACGCGCACCCAGCATTTCGACATCGTGCTGTCGGACCTGCGCATGCCGCAGATCGACGGCGTGACCCTGCTGACGCTGATGACCGCGCTGGTGCCCAACAGCGTGCGCATGCTGCTGACCGCGACGGCCGACTTCGAGACCGCGCAGCGCGCGATCAACGAGGCCGGGCTGTTCCGCTACCTCACCAAGCCCTGGACCGACACCGACCTGGTCGCGCACTTCGAGGCCGCGCTGCTGCTGCTGGAAGCGCCGCCGCTGCCGGGGAGCGAAGGGCCGCGGGAAAGCGAGCTGCGCCGCCTGGAGCGGCTGGAGCCCGGCCTGACCTACGTCGACTGGGGCCCGCAGGGCGAAGTGCTGATGCCGCCGCTGCCTGGCGCATCGGCGAAGACCCCATGAGAGCGCCGCGGTGCCGGCCGGCCTGCTGCGGGGCGGCGCGCGCGGCCGTACCGAACTGCCAGTGACCGCGTGAACTGTCGCAAACCCCTTAAGCCAATCCCCTAACCGCGCACGGACGCGGTCTCTTACAGTCGAAACGCTACGAGACAAAGGCACACCCGAGCGAAAGCCGGGGTCGCAAAGCTTCCGGTCTACGGCCCCGGCAACGGGACCTTGACAGCGGGGCCGCCCGTTCAAGCACCGGCGCTTCACCGCGCTCGGCGCCAGCTCCCGCGCGCACACGGCGCCGGGGCGGCAGGCAATGCGCACCCCGATGCCTTCGATCCGGCCCGCCCGCGTCGGCACCAGGAGCTTCCATGCGCTTGCTCGTCCATCTTTTCATCGTCCTCATCGAACGCACCTGGCGGCACCTGGCGCGCGGCTGCGGCGCCGCTGCCGGTGCCTTGCTGCTGCTCGCCGCCGGCAGCGTGATGGCCGCTGCGTCGTCGTCCGGCAAGATCGCCGCGGACCTGCGCCAGGCCACCGGCAGCTCCTCCGCCCCGTCCCAGCGCTGGTGGCGCGAGGCGGACGGCCAGCGCCAGGTGAAGGCGGTGATCGTGGCCGACTCCGCCGATGCGACGCTGGCCGACCTGCGCCGCCACGTGACCAGCGTGGGCGGCGCGGTGTACGACCGTTATGCGTCGATCCAGGCGCTGTCGGTGATGCTGCCGGCCGACCGCGTGGCCGAGATCGCCGCGCGCAGCGACGTGGTCAGCGTCTCGCCCAATCGCAGCACGGCCCGCACCGCGAGCCTGCTGGAGACCGCCAGCGGCACCACCCAGCTGCGCGTGTCCGGCGTGCCGGCCGACGCCGCGCTGGACGGCAGCGGCATCGGCATCGCCGTACTCGACTCCGGCATCGCATCGGCGCACCAGCACTTCCAGGACGCGCGCGGCCGCAGCCGCGTCGTGCGCGCAGTGGACCTGCTGCAGGTCGGCGACGCGCTGCCCAATGGCCAGCGCGACTGGCGTGCCCGCGTCGACGCGGTGGCCGAGGGCAAGGCCGGCCGCGCCGCGGAGGCCGGCAACGGCGTGTCCGACGCCTACGGCCACGGCAGCCACGTGGCGGGCGTCGCTGCCGGCAGCGGCGCCTACCGGCTGCCCGATGCCAGCGGCATCGCGCGCAATGCCAGCCTGGTCGACGTGCGCGTGCTCGACGCCGCGGGCCAGGGCCAGCTTGCTGACGTGCTGGGCGGCATCGACTGGGTGATCCGCAACGCCCGCGCGCACAACATCCGCGTGCTCAACCTCAGCCTGGCCGCCGATTCGACCGAGTCCTACCTGACCGACCCGCTGTGCCGCGCCGTGCGCGCCGCGGTCGCCGCCGGCATCACGGTGGTCGTTGCGGCCGGCAACTACGGCCTGGATGCCTCCGGTGCCGAACGCTTCGGCACCATCAGCGCGCCCGGCAACGAGCCCAGCGCCATCACGGTCGGCGCCGCCAACATGAAGGCCAGCGAGCAGCGCAGCGACGACGTGGTCACGCGCTTCAGCTCGCGCGGGCCCACGCGCGGCGGCAACGCCGATGCGCAAGGCGTGCGCCAGCCGGACAACCTGCTGAAGCCCGACCTGGTGGCGCCGGGCAACCGGCTCGTCGGCGTGCTGGCCGCCGGCGCCACGGGTGCCAACAGCGGCTGGGCCGTACTGCCGGCCGCGCACCCGGAACTGGCCGCGCCGTTCGGTGGTTATGCGCAGGCGCCGCTGCAGCAGCTGATGGAGCTGTCGGGCACCTCCACCGCCGCCCCGGCGGTGGCCGGGGCCGTGGCGCTGATGCTGCAGGCCAACCCGGGACTGACGCCGCCGCTGGTCAAGGCCATCCTGCAGTACAGCGCGCAGGCGCTGCCGGGCGCCAGCCTGCTGCAGCAGGGCACCGGGCTCTTGAACGTGGACGGCGCGGTGCGCCTGTCGCGCGCGCTGCGCAGCGACCTGGCCAGCGCGCTGCAATCGCGGCGGCTCGCCGCCGGCGACTCGCTGCTGGCAGCAGGCGCCCGCCTGCCCGAGCCGGTGTCGGTCATTGCCGGCGAAACCGTGCGCTGGAGCGGCCTGGTCACCGCCGGCGGCAGCCATGTCTTCGGCGGCAGCACGCTGTTCACGCGCTGGCAGCCGTTCTACGACCCGGCCCTGCTGTGGGTGCGCCAGGGCGTGCTGCGCGCCGGCGTGACCAAACGGGGCTCGGACGACACGTGGATCTGGAGCGCGGCGCCGGCCGGCACGCTGGTGACGGTGGGCGTGGTCTGGGCCACGCCGGCGGCAGGCGACAGTTCCAAGCGCTCGCAAAGCGGCATCTTCCTGCCGGTGGCCAGCCTCTCGGCCTGGCTGGCCGGCGGCGCCGGCACGGTGCTGCGCTCGGGCCTGGTGCTCAGCGAAGGGCTGGTGCTGAGCGAGGGCCTGGTGCTCAGCGAAGGGCTGGTGCTGAGCGAAGGGCTGGTGCTGAGCGAAGGCCTGGTGCTCAGCGAAGGCCTGGTGCTGAGCGAAGGCCTGGTGCTGAGCGAGGGCGCGGGCGGCGTGCCGCACCTCGCCGGCGAGCCCTGAGGACACCGTGGACACCGCCCGCGGCACGGCCCCTGTGATCGAGCCCGCGGCGCGGCCGGGCCGCGGCGGGCGTGCCGTGGACGCGGGCGCGCCGCTGGCGCATCGCACGGCCGCGGTGCCCGCGGCGCTGGCGCACCGCATGGCGGGTGTGGCCGCGGCGCCGGCGCACCGCATGGCCGGGGTGGCCGCGGCGCTGGCGCACCGCGGGTGGGACCCGCTGCGGGCGCTGCACCAGCGCCTGATGCCCGACTACAACGCCAAGGCCACGGCCTACTGGTGGACCGTCGTGCTGCTGGGCTTCGGCCTGGTCGCGCTGTCGCTGCACGGGGTGGCCGCACTGTCGCTGGCCGCGGCCGGCCGCACGCTGCTCTTCACGGTGCTGGCGATGCTCGCCGGCCTGGTGCCGGTGCGGGTGCCGCAGACGAAGAACTCGTTCACCGCGGGCGAGATGTTCATCTTCCTGCTGCTGCTGACCGATGGCCCGCATGCCGCGGCACTGGCTTCGAGCTGCGAGGCCGCGGTGGGCTCCTGGCGCACGTCCAAGCGCTGGACCAGCCGCATCGCCAGCCCGGCCATGGCCGCCGTCGCGATGTACGGCGCGGGCTCGGCCTTGCATGCGTCCTTGCAGGCGCTGGCCGCGATCGGCTTCGGCAACGACGGCGTGGTGCTGGCCGCAACCATCGTCTTCGCCTTCGGCTACTTCGTGCTGAACACGCTGCTGGTCACGATGGTGCCGCGGCTGAAGAGCAACCAGCCGCTGAAGCTGGGCGACTTCGTCGGCGTGTTCGGGTGGCTTGGCCTGGCCTATGCGGCCAATGCCTCGGTGGCCACCTTCCTCTTCATCGGCCTGCGCCACTCGGGTTACGCCAGCGTGGTCGCCGCGGTGCCGGTGATCGCCATCCTGCTGTCGGCCGGCCACTTCTACTTCCGCCGCGAAGAGGCGAACGAAGCCGTGCGCCGCGCCGACGCGCAGCAGGCCGCGCAGCGCGAGATGATGGAATCGGCGCGCCAGGCCGGCATGGCCGAGATCGCGACCAACGTGCTGCACAACGTCGGCAACGTGCTGAACAGCGTCAACGTGTCGGCCGAGCTGATCGGCCACAAGGTGCGGGCGTCGGAAGGCGCGGGCCTCGCGCGCGTGGTGGCGCTGCTCGACGCG
>Ga0196963_10000448_pt1 | contig 38114 bp, 31 predicted proteins | sample S1_5metaG_FD_148600 | JGI IMG/M metagenome (GOLD analysis project Ga0196963, IMG submission 148600) | Soil microbial communities from Anza Borrego desert, Southern California, United States - S1_5 | ecosystem: Environmental > Terrestrial > Soil > Desert | place: USA: California | collected... | reverse complement strand
CACGGTATCGGTCGTGCCGGGCGCGAGCTCGGCCTCGACGGTTACGGTACGGCGTAGGTTCCAATGGCGGATCAACGCGGCGCTGCGCCGTTCCTCGGCATGGACCAGCGTGCCGAGCGTGGTCGTGCCGCCGCCGGGCAGGGCGATCGGATCGGCCAACAGATCGCGGATGCGGCCGAACTCGCGTGCTGCGCCGCGTACGCGCAGTTCCACCTTCTCGCCGCGATCGCGCAGCTCGGCGACGACCTCGCCATCGACATGCAGGCGCACTAGGCGCGCGACCATGCCGGGATCGAGCCCGGCGTCGCGTGCGGCGGCGACATTGACGCGCAAGTTCAGCTCGTTGCGGCCGGCGTCCTGATCGTCGCTGATGTCCTGCGCGCCGGGAATCTTGCGAATCAGGTCTTTTACCGCCTCGGCGGCACGGGCGAGTTCGGCGAAATCATCGCCGCGCACCTTGACACTGATTGGCTTGCCGGCCGGCGGGCCGCCGCTGAGCAGCAGCATGCTCAGTTCGGCGGGGCTGTCGGTGCTGGTGGTCAGCGCGCGCAGCTCGGCGACGATCTCGTGGTAGTCACGCAGTTCGGGCGTGTCCGGGTTCAGCGATACGGCAATTTGCCCGTAGCGGTCGCCGAAGACCGGCTCCATCTCGGTGAATTTGACGCCGGCGACCGAAACCACGGAGCGCGCCTCACCGTCACGCAGGCGCTGCCTCACCAGCGATTCCAGCCGCATCGTCTCGCTGATCGTGTCCTGGATCGATGCCGTCGACGGCATATCCACGTTCACGTAGACCAGCCGGATCGGATCGAACGCGAAGAACTGGAACTTCACCAAGCCCGAGGCCAGCGCCAGGATCGCGGCAAAGAACAGTGCCAGCGCCGCGCCCAAGTAGCGTGCCGGATAGCGCAGCGCATGCACCAGGGCACGGGTGTACCTGAGCCGTACCCAGTGCGTGATCTTTTCGCGGCGAGCCTGGGTACGCGAACGACTGATCGCGTTGCGGCCGAGCGCGACTACGTGCGCCGGCAGCATCCAGAACGCTTCGATCATGCTGACCGTGAGGCCGACGGCGACGACGAACGGAATCACGAACATGAACTTGCCGACGATGCCCGGCAGCAGCATCAACGGCAGGAACGCGGCGATCGTCGTCGCCACTGAAGCGAACACCGGCACGCCGACCTCGCGCAGCGCTTCGATCGCCGCGTCCATCGCAGCCATGCCGCGCTGCAGGCGGTAATAGATCGCCTCGACGATCACCACCGCGTCGTCGACCAGCATGCCGAGCACGATGACGATGCCGAGCAGCACCGAGACGTTCAATGTGAAGCCGGTCGCCTGCAGCAGCCAGAACGTACCGCCCACCGAAAACACCACGCCCAGCGCGACCAAGGTTGCGATACGGCTGCCGAGGAACAGCCAGCACACGCCGAGTACCAGCAACAGGCCGATCAGCGCATTCGACTGCATCACCCCGAGTGCCGAGCGGGTCAGCACGGTCTGATCGTCGGCCAGCGCCAGCTGCAGGCCGCTGCCGCCCAACACGGCGTTGCGCCGCTCGATGTAGGCGTTGATTCGATCGATCAGCTCCAGTGTGTTCACGCCGCTCGCCTTGGCGATGCTGAACAGCACGGCCGGTTGGCCGTCACTCGCGGCCAGACGCGTGGGCTTGTCGGTGCCGCGCCGCACCTGGGCGACGGCGTCCAGCGGCAGGCGCGCGTCGCTGCCTGGTACTTCCAGGCGGAACTGCGCCAGCGTCTCCGGGTTGGCATCGGTGCCGGACACCCGCACCAACCATTCGCCATCGCCAGCCGCCGTCTTGCCGGCGAACACGTCGCGGAACCACAGGCGCAGGCCGTCGGCCAGCACTGCCGCGTTGAGGCCGCGATTGGCCAATGCGGCCGGATCGAAGTCGACCAGCAGCTCGGGCTCCTGAAAGCCCATCGCCATCACGCTGTCGACGCCGCGGATCTGTTCCAGGTCGTCCTTCACCATGCGCGCGGCGTAGCGCAGCTGCTCGTCGCCGGCTTGCCCGGTCAGTACCACCATCGCCGTGGGAAAGCCGTTCGACGTCGTGATCTCGAGGATCACCGGATCGATGATCTCGGCCGGCAGTTCGGCGTTGGCCTTGTTCTGGATCTCGCGGCGCAGATCGTTGACGCGCTTGTCGAACAGGCGCGGGCTGATGTCGGTGAAGCGCACCAGGATGTTGCTGACGCCCTCGCGCGAGGACGAGATCACCCAGCGCACGTCCTGCACCGAGCGCAGCGCGTCTTCCAGCGGGTTGGTGACGCGGGTTTCGACATCCTCGGCGCTGGCGCCGGGCAGGATCGTCGAGATGTTGACCCAATTGAAATTGATTTCCGGGTCCTGCTCGCGCGGCATGCCGAGATAGGCCAAGAGGCCCATCGCGATCACGACCACGAAGCTGATGTTGGCCAGCGGGTGGTTGCGCAGCAAGGCACGCAGCATCGGCTTACTCCGTTGCTTCAACCACTGCGGCGCCATCCTGCAGGCCCTGTTGGCCCTGAACGACGACGCGCGCATGCGCAGGCAGATCAATGCGCAGCGGCCGGCCTTCCAATGCACCCGGCACCGGTACGAAGCGCGCCTGTCCGTTGTCGGCGATGAACACGCCCAGCCGGCTGTCGCGCTGCACGGCGAGGGTCGACGGCAACTGCCGCGCGGCGGCGCCGAAGATCAGCTCGCCGGCGCTGCCGGCCGGAGGGCGCGCGCCGGCGAAGCCCAGTCGCACCAGCACCGTACGCGAGGCCGGTTCGATCACTGGCGCGCGGCGCAGCAGTTGCAACGGGAAATCATCGCCGCCGGCGCTGAACACCATGCGGCTGGCCGTCGCCAGGGCTTCGGCATCCTCCGGCGCGAGCTGCGCCTCGACCTCGGGCACCGCGGTATCGACGAGCCGCAGCAGCGGCGTGCCCGGCGCGGCCAGCGCACCGACCTGCGCATGGCGTTCCAGCACCACGCCGGCGAACGGCGCATGGATGCGGGTCTTCTCGACATTGCGGGCGGCGCTGCGGCGCGCTGCCTCGGCAAGTTGCAGATCGGCTTCCGCGGCGAGCTTCTGTGTCGCCAGCGCCAGCAACTCATCCTCGGCGATATGCCGCTGCTCACGCAGTTGTTCGCCCCGTTGGGCGCGCTGCTGCGCCAGGGTCAGGCGCGCCTTCGCCGCCGCGAGCTGCGCCTCGGCCTGCGCCAGCGCGAGCTGGTAGTCCGTCGCATCGAGTTCCACCAACAGCGCATTCACCGCAACGACGGCGCCGGCATCGGCATGTACGCGCAGCACCCGGGCGCTGACCTCGGCGCTGATCAAGCTGTCGTTCGGACTCACCACCCGCGCCGCGGCGCGACCGGTCACCGGTTGCGCGATCTCGGCGAAGGCTTGCGTGCGCACTTTCGCCGGGTCTTGCGCGTGGGCGATGGACACGAATAGCAGAGCGACGGCCAACACCGGCCGCACGAGAAACGGCACAGAACGCATCTGATCAAGCCCGCGTGAAGGAGGCGGGAAGCTTAGCCGGACCGGTGCTGTATGGCGCGTTACTCGGAACCCTTGGCGAGCGTGCAGCGATGCCGCAAAGCACATCGAGCGCCGTCGGCCCGCTGCGGTTGTCGCTCACCGCCAAGCAGATGGGACGTCCGGCGCTGCGAGGCGCTAGGCCAATTCGCCCACCGCCCGCCAAGCCTCGTCGATCGCCGCATGCATATAGGCATCCCAGGCCGCGTCCGAGTTGGCGATGTTGACGTGGCCGAGCGGTTGGCGTGCCTGCACAATGATCGCTTCGGCGGCATCCAAGTCCTCGTCGTATAGCGCGTTCCAGAAGCCGGCATAGCCATGCGGCCAGCGGTTGACGGTGGTCTCCATCAGGTCGCGCTGGTGATCGAAACCGCCGGGCTCGGGGGTGCGCTGCAGCTGATCGCCGGTCATTGCCTCGAACTGCTCGAAACTCATCGCATACAGCTTGGCGCGGCCGGCACGGACTTGCGCCCGTGCATCGAGACCCTGATTAGGGCTGACCGGTACGTACACCATATGCAGCCCGATTGGCTGGGCCGGACCTCGCGGATGCCGGTAGTCGCCGATATCGACCGGACAATCCAGCTTGACCCGGGAGTAAGGCATTGTCGGCGCATAGATCTCGTGCACGCCTAGCTTCAAGAAGCTATGCCAGTTGCGCAGCGTGACCTTGGTGTAGACCAGCGGGTACTTCACGTTCTGCACCAACGCCTGCGCCTGCGCCGTGGGCAGGTCGCGCAGATGTAGGGAATCATCATGTTGTAGCAGGCCAGCACGCAGTGCTTGGCGCGCACGTGGTGCAGCCTGCCGTTGCGGCTATAGCCGACATCGACGCCGCCGCCGCGATTGCGCACGCTGACCACGCTGCTGTTCAGGCGCAGCCGCACGAGCTGGCCGGCGACATCGAGCATGCCGTAGTCGAACCGGGCCAGCACGATATCGTCCGTGCCGCGACCACGCGCCACCGCCGGAATCAGGCTACGCACCAGCAGCCGCGCGACCGAGGCGTTGCCGTCGGGGAAGTGATAGATGTACGACTCGTCCAGCTCGGCTTGGGTCTCCGCGTCGATTGGCGGCAAGCCGAGTGCAGCGAAGCCCGGGAAGCCCCATTCACAGAACGCGGAGGCCGGCAGCGCGTCGATGCCCAACGCCATGAAGTCGTTGCTGCGGCCTTGGAGGTAATTGAGTGCGGCTTCCGACAACCCGACGTCCCGGCGCAGGAAATCGCGGTAGCTGGTTTGATCGAGGTAGGCGAGTTTTTCCTCGACGGATTTTCCGGCGAGGCAATCACGCGGGGTGGTATGCAGTTCGAGCAGGGCCGCGCGATCGGCCTCCGGCAGCGGGAAATCGCCGATGAACGCCGCCCAGCTGCGCGCACTGAGCTTGCCTGGCGGCACGTCATCGGCCGGCTTGCGGGTTGGATCGCCGCTGACCAAGCGGTTTTCGCCAAACGTCTCTCGATCGGAGAACACGCCGCGCGACAGTTTCAGTTCAGGGTAGAACGACTGGTTGAATCCTCGGACCAGGCGCTCGACCTTTACGCCGAGTTTGCCGAGCAGCCGCGACACCTCGTCACTGAACAAGTGGCGCGGCGGTTGAAACGACTCGCTGCCGCCGTAGCCGAGCAGCAGTCGCCCGCCCGCCTGGAATTCGTTGCGCCGCGCATGGCCGCCGAAGTCGTCGTGATTCTCCAGGATCGGGATACCGCCTTCGGCTGTTTCTCGCGGTAGACCCACGCGGCCGCCAAACCGCTGATTCCGCCGCCAACGACGATTAGATCGTGGTTTCCTCGATCTCAAGACCGTCGGTGTCGAACACCCGCTTCGCTCAGGCCATCTCGTGCGCTATCTCAAATGACCCTGGGTGGCTGCCGCGCAGCCCGGTCAACGCCGGCGGGTAGGGCGCGGCACCGTCAGCGGCGGCGGCACGCAGGATCTGCAGTGGCGTCAGGCCCGCCGAGATGGTCAACGCGGCGCCATCGAGGGAGTCGCGACAGGTGATTTTCATGCAGGTATCCAGGCAGCGGTCGGGCGCTCGATTCTGGTCCCGCTCTTGCGGGGGGCAATGGATGCCACGATCTGGCCCAGTCATCGCGCCCTGGTCGGCTGGGCTCGACCGCCGACTCGCTACTCGCCATCAGGATCGCGGGCTTGCTGCCGGCCAACCGGCGACCGATGCACCCGCGGAAGCCGCCCTGATCCCGCGCTCGCCCGCCCTACAATCAATGGAACTTCTGCTCGATCACCTTCTGGCAAATGATCGAGCGCAGATCCCCCTGTGGCATCACATCGAGGAACTGCACGCCATACTCGAACTGCTTGGCGCCGAGCTGACGGGCGCGGACGACTTTCGCCGCGATCGTGATCTTCTCCTTGCCAGCATGCTGAAAATACAGCGTGATCGACTCGTGCTCGCTTAACGGCTTGTTCGAGCGGATACACGCGCCGCGGACGCTGATGTCGGCGATCTCGCAGGAAAAATAGCGGGTGAACAGGCCGAGGAGCTTGGTCGACGCGTCCGAAGAAAAGCGTGCCTTGATGTCGCCGAACTCGACCCGAGTGTGTTCGCGCAGGCCCTTCGCCGCGTTCGGGCTGTGATCGACCACCAGCTCGATGTGCTCGATATCGGCGCGGTTCTCGCCCACGGCCGGGTTGAGCCCCAAGGCTGTCGCCAACAGGATGCGTGCATGCTCATCGACGGAGCGTCCATGCCGGAGCGCATCCTCCTGCAGCCTGGCCTTCAGTTCCTTGCTGACGTCGTGAATGAGCAGGTTGGACATCTGCGGATCCCTGTCGAAACCGCTTCGTGCGTCGGGCGGCGCTGTGCCGTTGGCCTGAGTTTACTGCGCAAGCAGGCCGCGCGGTCGGGGCTGGTGCTGCCTCGCCCCGGGTCATGCTCGGCCTCGAACACCATATCGCGGGCAACTGTTACTAGGCCCAACGGAGCGGATGCCGCGAAGAGTTTCTTTCCTCGCTCGCAGGGGTAACGTTGAACCACCCCAGAAATCATGGAAGCTGTTCGGTTTAATGACGCTGCGTCAGCGACTGCGTTGTCGGCCGGTTGCTGGTAGAAGTTTGCCTCGGTCTCTGCAGGAAGGAGATGGCCGAGGGGCTCGAGAAGTGGTCGTGTGTTGTACCAAACCACCTATTTCAGTGTGGCCAGTTCGAGGGTGGCTTCGGTTTTTCGTGCATCCGAATGGGGCGCTCAAAGCTAGTGCGAATTCAAAACTTCCGACGCGAGCGAGCGGCCTTGCTTTGCCGGACGGTGAGTATCGAGCCATTCGCAGAATAGACAAAGCCCCGGCTGCGCAGCCGGGGCCTCATCGCTAAAGTCGAGGCCCTATGGCTAAAGCGTCGACAACGATCAAAAGCTGTCAAACCGTGCTGCGCACCGGCGACGGCCGAATCCAATTGCGTCGCGCATGCGACATCTACCTGACCCTACTGCGAGGCGCGGACTCAGTTTGTATAGCAGAGGACCCCGCCCTTATCGGCCGGATCCAAGGCGTAGCCGCTGCCTTGAAAGGCCTGCTTTTCGGCGGGGTCTTTCGTCGTCACGTAGTTCACACCGTTGCTTAGCCTATATAGAGCGACCCTCGCGTTCTGGCTGGCGTTTGAGTAGCAGTAGCCAAGCTGAATTTCATAACTATATCCTGGCTTTTCACTCGTGCCCAGGCTCTCCATTCGGTCTCCGGTCGCAGGATTGTAATGACGATATAAGGGAACCCGTCCGGAAGCCGGCGTTGCGAACAGGTGGAACCGTACACCTTTAAAACCATACCCGGAGACATTGTCAAACTCAGTTGGCGAAACGCTTGTCGCGTGATCGCTCCCATTGTTCCAGCGATAAACGTCTACGGTTGGCCCGCAGACCGGCGCGTAATAGCTGTTGCTGCAGGATGGGAAGCTGCTTAGTGGCTTGATGCCCCAGGTCGCATAAATGGACGCATAATTCGCCATCTCGATGCCCAATGCTTCGTACTCCGCGATTTTATAATGAATGCCGTCGAACGAACCGCAGCCCACTGCGGAGATGCCGTTAATGCATGGCGACATGAAATAGCGCGGCGACTTCGAAACAAGTACCGTGCCACCGATGTTCTGCGACTCTTGCTGCCCAGCAACGATCTGATGAACCTTGTTTCGATGTGTCTGCAATGGTTCAGTCGAGTCGTAAAAATATCCAGTCTCAGCGATGAACATGCCACGGAAGTTGGTGCCGTGCGCCTGTGAGAAGTCATCTTGAAGCTGCGCATATAGGCTAACCAGCGCGCTTGCGTAGGCGTCTGAGGTCACTCCTGCCATTGCATCGCTTTCGCCCTGGATCCAGATGACATATGCGTTGCCAATCGACCAGCGAGTCTTGGTATCGCCATAGGCTTTGTTGAATGAATTTATGGCGTTCAAATAAATCGGTGTGCGAGCAGTGCTTAGGGCGTTGTGCCAATATCCTGAGCCCCGGTCTCCCTGGGCCGTAAGTGCCGATCCACCACGAGGGCGAATTACGTATACGGCGTTTCTCCCGGTCTTGGCTTTCCACGTGGCAGCGAATGCTGGCATCGGGCCAATTTCCTTGCTTGTCCAGTAGCATTCCTGCGGGTCAGGCGCATATCCGTAACATGCCGGAGCAGGCTTGCCAGTTGGGTGGGTCAAAGCCGCAAAGCGATTGGACGAATTTGGTTGTGCCTCATCGTATTCGAAAGCCTCTCCATTCTTGGGCAGGATAGAGGTCTGCCCTTGTGGCGCTCGGCCTCGGGCATTGGACTGTCCGATGACCAGAAAAATATCAACCGGCTGCGACAAGACTGCTGTCGGCAGCAGACAAAGCATGAAACTTACGAATTTGTTCTTGAGGTTCATCAGAAACTACACCCGCGTTGAGTAGGACGAATAGATTGGAATGTTGCGATATGATCAGACAGTTGCAAATTGCTGGGCGACGCATTGCGATCGCGAGATGACGGCCCGAGAGGATGGCTCGCGAATACGTGCGTGATTGCTGCCGTAGCGGTAGTGCTGATGGCAAACAGTAGGCAGCGTGACCTGCGTGTTCGCCGCTGAAGCCTAGCTTCGGCGGCCAATCGTGCCGTCATCACTAGGCAAGGTCAACATTCTACGTGCCGGACGGTTGCCATTTGGTTATGGTTAGCCGCACCTAAAATTAGGTTTTAACGGTTTAGAAGAGGATAGCCGGCCAGCTCGCGATGCGCATAAGTTTGATTCATACAACGTTCTGTTCCACCGAGCGCGCGTCGCTCGTTGCACTTGATTTACAGGCATTTTGATAACGGTGGGCGGCGGTCGTGCACAGGCCGGGCCTAATCCACGCTCCTGGTCGATGATGATGCCCGTCGTTGATCGTTTGCGCTTGCGAAGCGCCACCTTGCGTTAGTCGCAGAGTTAACCTCGGGTCAAACGGTAGCGCCCGTAGGCTGAGGCGGCGCCGTAAGTGAGTGGCCGGCGAGTGGGAAATCAAGCGGAATGATTCGGAGCGCTCTCGGTATACGGCGCGGCACCTCGCGACCAACATACTAGCGCGCACCCTACAATCCGATCGTCCGGCCCTCAGCCGCTCAGCCGCTCCCTCACCAGGTGATCAACCACCGACGGATCGGCCAGCGTCGACGTGTCGCCGAGCTGCTCCGGCTGGTTCTCGGCAATCTTGCGCAGGATGCGGCGCATGATCTTGCCGCTGCGGGTCTTCGGCAGGCCGGGCGCCCATTGCAGAAAATCGGGGGTGGCGATCGGGCCGATCTCGCGGCGCACCCAAGCGACCAATTCGCGGCGTAGCTCCTCGTTAGGGGTCTCGCCGTTGACCAGCGTGACATAGGCGTAGATGCCCTGGCCCTTGATCTCGTGCGGGCAGCCGACGACGGCGGCTTCGGCAACCTTGGGATGGGCGACCAGCGCCGACTCCACTTCGGCCGTGCCGATTCGGTGACCGCTGACGTTGATGACGTCGTCGACGCGGCCGGTGATCCAGTAATAGCCGTCGGCATCGCGACGGCAGCCGTCGCCGGTGAAGTACATGCCGGGATAAGTGCTGAAATAGGTGTCGATGAAACGCTGATGATCGCCGTAGACGGTGCGCATCTGGCCTGGCCAGGAGTCAAGAAGCACCAGGTTGCCTTCGGCGGCGCCTTCGAGGATCTGCCCGTTGGCATCGACCAGCGCCGGGCGGATGCCGAAGAAAGGCAGCGTCGCCGAACCGGGCTTCTGCGGAATCGCCGCCGGCAGCGGCGCGATCAGGATGCCGCCGGTTTCGGTCTGCCACCAGGTATCGACGATCGGACAGCGGCCGTCGCCGACGACGCGGTGATACCACGCCCAGGCTTCGGGATTGATCGGCTCGCCTACGCTGCCGAGCAAGCGGATGCTCTGCCGCGAATGCCGCTTGACCGGCGCCTCGCCCTCACGCATCAGCGCGCGGATCGCGGTCGGCGCGGTATAGAAAATCGTTACGCGGTGTTTGTCGCAGACCTGCCAGAAGCGGCCGACGTCCGGATAGCTCGGCACGCCCTCGAACATCAGCGAAGTCGCGCCGTTACACAACGGTCCATAGACGACGTAGCTGTGCCCGGTGATCCAGCCGACGTCGGCGGTGCACCAGAACACGTCGTCATCGCGCAGATCGAACACGACCTGATGAGTGAAGCTGGCATAGACCAGATAGCCACCGGTGGTGTGCAGTACACCCTTGGGCTTGCCGGTGCTGCCCGAGGTATAGAGGATGAACAGCGGGTCCTCGGCATTCATCCGCGCGGGCTCGCAGGTGTCCGGCTGGCCGTCGACCAGCACGTGATACCAGCGGTCACGCGGCATCTGCATCGGCACCGGGTTGCCGCTACGGCGCACGACGATCACGGTCTCGACACAGGTCGTGTCGCGATGACGCAGCGCCTCGTCGACATTCGCCTTCAGTGGCACGTGCTTGCCGCCGCGCAGGCCCTCGTCCGCGGTAATCACCAGTTTGGAGCCGCAGTCGGCGATGCGCCCGGCCAGCGCCTCCGGTGAGAAGCCGCCGAACACGATCGAGTGCACCGCACCGATCCGCGCGCAGGCCAGCATCGCGACCGCGGCCTCGGGAATCATCGGCAGGTAGATCGTCACCCGGTCACCCTTGCCGACACCGAGATTGCGCAGCGCGTTGGCGAAGCGGCAGACCATCGTGTGCAGCTCGCGATAGCTGACCGCGCGGGATTCGTCGGGATCGTCGCCCTCCCACAGGATCGCGGTCTTGTCGCCGCGTTCGGCGAGATGGCGGTCCAGGCAATTCACCGACACGTTCAACTCGCCGTCCTCGTACCAACGGATGCGAAAATCGTCGCGGGCGTACGACACGTTGCGGATCTTGCTCGGCGCGCGGAACCACTGCAGGCGCTGTGCGACCTCCCCCCAAAAGCCGTCCGGGTCGCGCAGCGAGCGCGCATAGTCGCTTGCGTACTGCTCGGCGCTGATCGAGTAAGGGCCGGCAAAGCCGGCCGGGGCCGGATAAATCGTGTTCGGCATCTGCGTACTCCGAGGTTCGGTGACCGCTTGAATCGATGCGCGGCCCCGATGTCCGGCGGAGCCGCGAGTGGGGACCAGTGTAGCGGGCGCGGGGTGCGCGCGGCGCGGCGTCTGCCACGGACGCTCGCGGTCTGGCAACCTGAGCACGACCCTTGTCCGAAGCCTGGAGCCCTGTCCATGCCAGAGTCCCGTCATGCCGCGTACTGGCGAGCCAACCTCCGCCTGATGGCGGTGCTGCTGTTGATCTGGTTCGCCGTCTCGTTCGGCGCCGGCATCCTGTTCGCCGATGTGTTGAACGAGGTGCGCCTGTTCGGCTTCAAGCTCGGCTTCTTCTTCGCCCAGCAGGGCGCGATCTACGTGTTCGTGCTGCTGATCTTCTGTTACGCGTGGCGGATGGATCGCCTGGAACGCGACTACGACGTCGACGAGGACTGATCATGTCCGTGCAGGCGTGGACCTACCTGATCGTCGGACTGAGTTTCGCCCTGTACATCGGCATCGCGATCGGCTCTCGGGTCGGCTCGACTCGAGAGTTCTATGTCGCCGGCGGCGGCGTCCATCCCATCGCCAACGGCATGGCGACGGCGGCGGACTGGATGAGCGCGGCGTCGTTCATTTCCATGGCCGGGATGATCTCGTTCATGGGCTACGACGGCGCCGTCTATCTGCTCGGCTGGACCGGTGGTTATGTGCTGCTCGCCCTGCTGCTCGCGCCGTATCTGCGCAAGTTCGGCAAGTTCACCGTGCCCGACTTCGTCGGCGACCGCTACTATTCGGACACCGCGCGCCTCGTCGCCGTCGTGTGCGCGCTGTTCATCTCGTTCACCTACGTCGCCGGGCAGATGCGCGGCGTCGGTGTGGTGTTCTCGCGCTTCCTCGAGGTGGACATCACCACGGGCGTCGTCGTCGGCATGGCGATCGTGTTCTTCTACGCCGTGCTCGGCGGCATGAAGGGCATCACCTACACGCAGGTGGCGCAGTACTGTGTGCTGATCTTCGCCTACATGGTGCCGGCGATCTTCATATCGATCCTGCTCACCGGCCACCCGCTGCCGCAGCTCGGCATGGGCGGGACGCTGGCCGATGGCCAGTACCTGCTGGACAAGCTCGATGGCTTGAACGCGGCGCTGGGCTTCGCGCCTTACACGGATGGCAGCAAGGGCATGGCCGACGTGTTCGCGATCACGCTGGCGCTGATGGTCGGCACGGCCGGGCTGCCGCATGTGATCGTGCGCTTCTTCACCGTGCCGAAGGTGCGTGACGCGCGCCGTTCGGCCGGTTGGGCACTGCTGTTCATCGCCATTCTGTACACGACGGCGCCCGCGGTGGCGGGCTTCGCCCGCGTCAACATGATCGAGACGATCAACGGGCCGGAAATGATCGGCACGCCCCACGCGCAGGCGCCGAGCTGGGTCGCGAACTGGGAGAAGACCGGACTGATCCGTTGGGATGACAAGAACGGCGACGGTCGCATGTTCTATGCCAACGACGCGCGCAACGAGATCACGATCGATCGCGACATCATGGTGCTGGCCAATCCGGAGATCGCCGGCCTGCCGGCTTGGGTGATCGCTTTGATCGCCGCCGGGGGCCTCGCCGCGGCGCTGTCGACCGCGGCCGGCCTCTTGCTCGTGATCTCGTCGGCGATCTCGCACGACCTGCTGAAGAAAGTGCTGATGCCGCGGATCAGCGAGCGGCAGGAATTGTGGGCGGCGCGCATCGCCGCCGGTTTCGCGGTCTGCGTCGCCGGTCTGCTCGGCATCCATCCGCCGGGTTTCGTCGCCGAGGTCGTCGCTTTCGCCTTCGGCCTGGCGGCGGCGAGCTTCTTCCCGTCGATCCTGCTCGGCATCTTCGACAAGCGCACCAATGCGTCCGGCGCGATCAGCGGCATGGTCGTCGGCCTGGCCTTCACGATGGGCTACATCCTGTATTTCAAGGGCATCTTCATGGCGCCGCTGGCCGAGAACGTGCCGGCGAATTGGCTGTTCGGCATCTCGCCGGAGGGCATCGGCTCGATCGGCATGCTGCTCAACTTCGCCGTCGCGATCACCGTCTCGCGCCTGACCGCGCCGCCACCGGCGCAGGTGCAGGCGCTGGTCGACTCGATCCGCGTGCCGCGCGGGGCAGGGGCGCCGCCGCCGGCGCGACATTGAGCGGCATGGCACGGCGCAGGCCTGCGGTCATTGCCCAGGCGCGCGTCGGGCGCTGCGCGCGACCATCCGGAGTATGCTGCGTCGCCCGGCACTCGAGCCTGCTCGCGCGCCGGGATCGCCCGCCTTCATCGACCGAGGATGCCATGCCGCTCGAGCCGCAAACGCCCGTCTATCCCAGCCTGCCGCAGCACGCGTCGCCCGCCGAGCGCGAACAGCGCCAGTTCCAGCTGTCGCTGGCGCGCACCGACTACAACTACATGCAGAGCTATCTGGAAGGCGTGCCGTTGTCGGCCGATCTGCCGAAGGCCGAGGCGTTCACGCTCGACTACGAGGCCAAGGTCGTGCCGGTGCTGCTGGCGCTGGGCGAGAACTTCAAATCGGTGGTCGTCGCCCTGCTCGAGCGCGAATTGCGCAGCGATCTGCCGGGCGATGCGATCCAGCGCGTGCGCGACGCGTACGAGAAGCTCGACAAGGAGTTCAGCCTGCTGCATCCCAAGCGCGACGCCGAGGATCTGCGCGCCTTCTTCGAAGCATTGGCGGCGCTGCCGAAGGCGCTCGAAGGCCTGGTCAACATTCCCAAGGACATCGAGAAGATGGCCACCGGTCTCGAGGCCGTGTTCGAGGACTTCGCCAAGAACGGACCCACCGCATTCTTGAAGTCGACGCTGTTCGACATGCTCAACGACGGGCATGGCCGCAACTATCTGAAGCCGGAGTCGATCAAGGATTACGAGGACCTGTTCGTGTCCTTGCCCAAGCCGCTGATGTTGGCGCTGCCGCGCGAGGCTTGGATGCCGAAGGACGGAAAGCCTTGTGAACAGGACTGGTTCTTCGGCCAGTTGCAGATCGGCGGCTACAACACCACCAATCTGCGCGGCGTCGTGCTCGAGCCCGCCGAGGGCAGCAAGTCGGTGATGTTGGCCGAGCTGCTGGAGAAAATGCCGGTGACCGACAAGATTCTGCAGTCGGTCAGTGGCGACCGCAGCATCACGTTGCACGACGCGGCGCGCTCGAACCGCCTGTACGTCTGCGACTATGCCGCGTTCGCGCAGGCCAAAGGCAGCCAGTTGCATGGCGAGCCGCGCTTCGTCTGCGCGCCGATCGCGCTGTTCTACTGGAACCCGACGCCGCCGCCCGGCTTTCCGCCGGCCGCCGAGGGCGTCATGCAGCCGATCGCGATCCAGCTCGCGCAGCGCTTCGACGCCGACGCCGCGCCGATCTTCACGCCGAACGACTGCGCCGGCGCCAGCGATGCGAACGGGCTGAAGTGGCGCATCGCCAAATACATCGTCAACGTGATCAGCGCGATGCAGCACGAGGCGATCGCCCACCTCGGCGACTGCCATCTCGTCATCGAACCGATCGTCGTCGCGGCGCACCGACAGCTCGCCGAGCAGCATCCGCTGCTGAAGCTGCTGATCCCGCATTTCCGCTTCACGATCAATATCAATGACGACGCGATCCACAGCCTGATCATCCCGGGCGGTGTGGTCGCGACCAACGTCGGCCCGGCGATCGAATCGACGCTGGCGATGCTCGCGCAGTCGCGCGAAGCCTGGCGCTGGGACGAGAACAACCCTGACCGCCTGTTCCAGCTGCGCGGCGTCGATCAGCTGCCGGTGTTCCCGTTCCGCGACGACACCCTGCTGCTGTGGGGGGCGATCAAGCGTTTCGTGGGTGCGTACCTGCGCACGTACTACCACAGCGATCAGGACGTGCGTGACGATGATGAACTGCAGGGCTTCATCAATGAACTCGTATCGCCCAAGTACGCCGGCTTCAAGGGCCTGAATGGTCTGGTCAAGAGCGGCGACCCGCAGCGCCCGGTGCGGCTGGACAGCCTGGATTATCTGATCGACATCGTCGCGCAGATCATTTACACCGCCGGTCCGCAGCACGCGTCGGTGAACTACGCGCAGTATCCGCTGATGTCGTACATGCCCAGTGTCGCCGGCACGATCTACCGCGAGCCGCCGACGCGGCAGACCGAACTCAAGACCCTCGACGACTGCCTGCCCTGGTACCCGCCGTTGGATGTGGCGCTGTACACGTTCTCGTTCGAATACCTGCTCAGCGGTGTGCAGTACGACACCTTCGGCCGCTACGAAAGCAATCCGCGCGTACCGTACTTCACCGATCCACGCGTGCAGCCGCTGGTGGCCGATCTGCAGGACGAACTCGCGCTGATCGAGATCGAGATCCGTAAGCGCAACCGGACCCGGGCGCTGCCGTATCCGTTCCAGCTGCCGTCGCAGATTCCGAACAGCGTCAGCATCTGAGCGCCGCGGCCCCACGTCCGGTCCGATGGCCGGGCGTGGGGCGGCGTAGCGGGCGTCGTCCGCGCCTAAGGTTCCTGGTATTCATGCGCGCCGATGTCCGGCGTGGCGCCATGCGGACGTGGCAGGCCGGCGAAGTCGGATTCATAGCCCAAGACCAGCCCGGCATCGATGGCCGGACTGTGCGGCTGCAGACGATAGTCACCCGCGGTGGAATCGACGAAGCGAGGGTCGCCATGGCGCTCGCTTGGGTGGGCGTTGAAGCGCCAATCGCCGAGCGCCGCGTTCACCAGCCGGTAGAGATTCGCCTCGTGCACGAGGCCCCCGATGTTGTAGAACAGCCCGGGGCTGCCGTGTTGCTCGATGATGTTGTTGCGCAGGAAGAACGCGCCGTCGGGCGGTGGACTGCCGAAGCCGAGCGAGAACGCGAGCGGCGCGGCGGCGTCCTATGCCGACGTTCCGGCCGCGGGCGCGGCAATCGCCGCCGCCACGCAGCAACGGTTACGGCCCGCACGCTTGGCCTCGTACAGCGCCTTGTCGGCGGCACCGATCAGCGTATCGGCGTGGCCGTCGGCGGGCGCGGTCAGCGTGGCGCAGCCGATGCTGAGGCTGACCCGGCCGAGCGGCGCCTTCGCATGCGGCAGCGCCAGCGCCGCGATGGCGGCGATGCAGCCTTGTGCGACATGCTCGGCTGCCGCGGCGTCCGTATCCGGTAGCAGGATCGCGAACTCCTCGCCGCCGTAGCGGGCGACCACGTCGGCCGGGCGGCTGACCACGCGTTCCAGCGCCGTGGCCACGGCCTTGATGCAGGCGTCGCCTTCGAGATGTCCGTAGTGATCGTTGTACTGCTTGAACAGATCGATATCCAGCATCAGCAGCGACAGCGGATGAGCGTGGCGCTGGCTGCGCCGCCACTCCACCGCGATGCGCTCGTCGAAGCTGCGCCGATTGGCGATGCCGGTCAGGCCGTCGCGCATCGACAGTCGGCGCAGTTCTTCGGTGCGCTGCTGCACCTTTTCCTCGAGGCTTTCGTACAGCCGCGCATTGACCAGCGAAATCGCCGCCTGCGCGCTGAGCAGTTCGAGCGTCTTCTGCTGCCGCGCGGTGAACGCATCGCCGAGCAGGTTGTTCTCGAGGTAGACCAACGCGACGAGTTTGCCTTGCGTGACGACCGGCAGGCACATCACCGAACGCGGCTGGCGGCGCGTCAGGTAGTCGTCGCGGGCGAAACGTTCGTCACGGCTGGCATCGTTCAGCACCAGCGTCGCGCGGCTGAGTTGCACGTAGCGGATGACCGAACGCGGCAGTAGCGGCGCTGCGGCATCCTGCTCGGCGAGCGGCAGACTGGGGCGGTTCACCTTGATGCGGCGGTCGTCGCCCAACCCGCCGATCGCTTCAACGATCAACTGGCCGTCCTCGTCGAGCACGATCGCGCCGCGCTCGGCTCCGGCATTCTCGAGCAGCACCGCGAGCATCTTCTGCAACAGCGCGTCGAGATGGATCTCCTGGGCGAGCAGGTGGTTGGCCTTGAGCAGTGAATGCAGATCGAGCATGCCGGTCTGCTCGGAAACCACGCGGAACGTGGTGATGCGGTCGTCCGAGGTGTAGCGGCGTTCGACCAGGCGGAACGCGATGTCAGGCCATTCGGACTCGAGCTGCCTGCACTTCACCACCGCGCCCCAGCGCCGGTAGTGGTAGTACGCGTCGCGGATGAAATTGCTGGCGAGTTGCTTCTGCTGCAGCGAGGCCCAGAAGCGTGCGTACAGCTCGTTGGCAAGGGCCTCGCAGGGCGTGAAGCCGGCCTCGAACGCGGCTTCGATCGCCTGCGCGTAGAGGTCCATCGCCGGTTTGTCCTCGCCGCGCGCACGCGCCAGTTCGGCCGACAGGATCAGCTGCTTGTGACGGAAATTGGCCACACAGCCTTCGGACCAGACGCGGAAGCGCTCGATCGTCGCCTCGACCAGCGCGATGTCCGGCGTATCGACGAAACCTGGCCTGAGCTGCCCGAGCGCGGCGTAGAACGTCGCTTCCACCATCGATGGGCTGTCCGGCAGGCACAGCCCGACGATCGCCAGGTTGCGTGCCGCCGCTGCCCAGGCCGCGCGGTCGCCGAGCAGGTAGGCATGGCGCAGCATCGCCGTGTCGCGCAGCGCCAGCGGGATCGACGGGGTGCTGTAGTCGCCTTGGAAGAATGCACTGCTGCTGTACTCGGCGCTGTCGAAGCTGAGCGGGTCGAAGGTGCGCCCGGCGAGGGCACGCAGCGGCTGCAGCACGCCGAGACGCAACATCACCTCGGACTTCGGCTGCCGGCTCTGCTGCAGGAATTTCAGCCCGCGCTCGCATTCGGCTTCCAACTCGTCGAGCGATACGCCTTGGATGAATTTGTTCACGCCGCGCAGCAAGGTGCAGTAGCCCGCCGACAGCGGGTTGATGCCGCTCATGCCGAGCTCGATGCCCTTGTCGAGATACGGATAGGTGGCCTGCAGCGGCTCGCCCCAGTGCTGGTAGAACGGCCCGAAGTACTGGTAGACGGTCAGGCGGAAGTACTGGTTGTCGCGCTGCTCCGCCTGACGCACGGCGAGGCGACCCATCGCATGCACCAGGTGGTATGGGCGTCCTGCGGCGGACATCGCGGTGAGGTAGGCGACATAGGCGACGCAGCTCAGATCGCACTGGCCATGCGCCAGCGTGGTCTGCACCAGCCGGCAGGCGGCGACGACGAAGCCGTTGAAGCGCGCGACCTGATAGGTGGCGAACGTCAGCGCCAGATACAGGCGCATTTCCAGCAGATGCGCGGGCTCGCGCATTTCCGGCAGCTGCAGCAGCGCATCGTGCGTGTACTGCGCGAGCTGCTGCTCGGTTTGCGCGAATTCGCCGGGGAACAGCTGGCCGGCGCCGGCCTCGTCGGCCGGGAACGGGCGCCGCAGCAGATCCAGCGCACGCAGCAGCACATGGAACGAGTCTTCGAAGCGGCCTTGGATGTGGTATTGGTCCGACTGGACGAGGTACAGCGTGACCTGTGCCAACGGATCGCGGCAGGCGGCGATGCCTTGCGGATAAAGCTGCTCGGCGGCATCGAAATTGCCGGCGAGGTATTCCGCCTCCGCCAGCTCCTTGTAGAGCTGCAACGTCTGTGCCGGCTGCGCTTCGCCCGCGTCCGCGGGAAGCAGCTGCTTGGCCTGACGTAGCAGGGATACCGCGGTCGCGTGCGCGGAGGCGGCCTTGGCCCTGATCCCGCCACGCAGGTTGAGCGCGAGCAGCTGCGCGCGCTCGGCCGGGTCGTCGATCAGCGAGGCGGCGCTGTTCATCGCCTCGAGAATGATGAACAGGCGCTCTTCCAACTCGGCCTCGGTGCTGCTGGCGAGCAGCAGCCGGCCGCAGCGCAATTGCAGCGAGCGACGCTGCGTCGGAGGCGTCAGGTCGAACGCGGCCTGCTGCACGCGGTCATGCAGGAAGCGGTAGCGCGCGCTCTGCAGCAGCAGCGGTGCCTGCTCGAATTTGTAGTCTTCGCTGAGCGGTACGACGAGGCCGGCGTGCAGCGCCGGCCACAGTACGGCGGCCGTTGTCGCGGCATCGCGACGACCGACCGCCATCAGCTGGCGTTGATCGAAGCGCTCGCCGAGATTGGCGGCGATCGCCAGCAGCTCCTGGGTATGCGGGTCGAGCGCGCGCATCTTCTGCAGCATCAGCTCGACGACATTGTCGGTGATCTGTCGGCCGCGGATCTGCGCGAGATCCCAGCGCCAGACGCCGTGGTCGCGGTCGTAGCGGATATCGCCGGCGTCATGCAGATGGCGCAGGAACTGGCTGAGGAAGAACGGATTGCCTTCGGTTTTCTCCAGGCAGAGATCGGCCAACGGCGCAGCCGCTTCGCGCGCGCAATGCAGCGTGTCGGCGAGCCAGCTCAGCACGTGGTTCGGCGCCAGATTGTCGAGCTGCAAGCGGGTCAGCGCGCCTTGCCGGCGCTCGATCGTCGCGGCGACCTGCAGCAGCAGGTGGTCCGCGTCGACCTCGTTGTCCCGATAAGCGCCGACGATCAGCAGGCTGCTGTCGGCCTCGTCCCTGACCAGGTGTTCGATCAGCGTCAGCGTCGGCGCATCGGCCCATTGCAGGTCGTCGAGGAACAGCAGCAGCGGGTGGCTGGGATCGGCCAGCGCCTTGACGAACTGCGCGAACGCGATGTGCAGACGTTGCTCGCTCTCGGCCGGCGGCAGGAAGGGCAGCGGTGGCGGCGTGCCGATCAGCAGCGGCAGGTTCGGCACCAGGTCGCAGACCGCAGCCGCGTTCTCGCCGACCGCATCGTGCAGACGCGTGCGCCAATAGTCGCGGCGTTCTTCGCCTTCGACGGCGAGCTGCCGCACCAGTTGCGCGAACGCCTGGCTGAGTGCCGCGTAAGGCTGGTTGCGCCGGTACTGATCGCATTTGCCGCGCAGGAAATAGCCGCGCCGCGCCACCACCGGCCGGTGCAGCTCGCTGACCAACGCGGTCTTGCCGATGCCCGAATAACCGCCGACCAGCAGCAGTTCGCTGCGGCCGCCGCCGACCCGCTCGAACGCGGCGAGAATCGCGTCGCGTTCGCGCTCGCGGCCGTACAGCTTCTGCGCGATGCAGAAGCGTTCCGGCACGTCGGCCCCGCCGAGCGCGAACGCGTCGATGCGACGGTAACGGTGGTACTCGGTTTCGCAATGCCTGAGGTCGTGCAACAGGCCGAAGCTGCTCTGATAGCGCTCGTCCGGATACTTCGCCAGGAGCTTGTGCACGACGTTCGACAAGCCTTCCGGTATCGCCGGGTCGAGCTCGTGCAGCGGCGGCGGCATCACCGCGATCTGCTGGTGCAGCAGCGTCATCGGATCGGCGGCGCGGAAGGGCTTGTGCCCGGCGAACATCTCGTACAGCGTGACGCCGAGCGAATAGAAATCGCTGCGGTAGTCGATGTCGAGGTTGGTACGCCCGGTCTGCTCGGGCGACATGTAGTCGAGCGTGCCGCGCAGCATGCTGACGTCGCTGCGCCCTTGCTCGCTGTCCAGCCGAGTGGACAGCGCGAAGTCGCAGAGTTTGAGCCTCATCGTCGCGACGTCGACCAGCACGTTCTTCGGTGACACGTCGCCATGGATCAGCCGGTGCTGATGGACCACGCCGATCGCCGTGGCCAGCTGGATCGCGAGTGCGAGGCGGTCGGCGAGATCGAGCAGCGGGCGCTCGATCAGGCGTGCGAGGTTGGTCGTGCCGAAGTCCTCCAGCACCAGGATCAGATTGTGCTCGACCTGCTTCAGCGCCAGCGACTTGATCACCCATTCCGAATCGATCGACTGCAGCACCGCGTGCTCGTGCTGCCAGCGCGCGGCCAGCTCCAGCGAAGGCCGGCTGCCGTCCTGGTACTTCAGGACGACGCGTTCACCCGTCGTGCTTTCCGCGCGCGCGACGACGGTTTCGTCGACCGCGTACAGGACATCCTTGATCGTGTGGCCGGCGAGTTTCATTGCGGATCAAAAACACTCAGGAATGCGGCGTCAGTTTTCGTGCCAGTTCGGCCAGCCGCTCGCGCATCGGCGCATCGATTTCATCCGGGCGGATGCGGCCGATGATGTTCTTCAGCACGCGGATCTCGTTCGGATCGATCACACCATCGCGTTCGGCGATCGCGATCAGCTTTCCCAGTTCATCAGCGTCGAGACGGCCGTCATTGCCGAAGCATTCGACCGCGCGGAAGCTGAGTTCGAGATAATCGCGGCGCTCGGCCATGGCGTTGCCCCCTGTTGGAGCGGCAAGCATCCTCGACCGCGCAAGTGGCCGCAAGCGATTCTCACTCAGGAATACTGCCGCGGGGCGTACGGCCGCTGCGGGTCCTTGGCCCGCGCCCACGCGATGCGGCCGTTGCGTCCGAGCAGCAGTTTGAGCTGCCAGCGCTTCTCCAGCGCCAGCGCGCGCCGCGGGCTGGCGTGCAGCATCGCGTCGATCACCCGTTTCGCGGCGAGCAGCGCATCCGGTGAGCGGGTTGCGAACTCGCCGGCCAGTCGCAGCGCGGCTGCGAGCGGGTCGGCATCGACACGGGTGACGAGGCCGAGCATCTGCGCTTCGTTGCCATCGACGATGCGCGCGCTATAGGTCAATTCCTTGGCGACGTCCGCATTGACCAACCCGCGCAGCGTGCGGGTCAGACCCATGTCCGGGACCAGCCCCCAGCGCGCCTCCATGATCGACAGCTGGCAGTCCTTTGTTGCGATGCGGATGTCCGCGGCCAGCGCCAGCTGCATGCCGGCGCCGAAGCAATGTCCGTGCAGCGCGGCGATCACCGGCACCGGCAGTTCCTGCCAGGCGAGGAACGCGCGCTGGAACAGGCTCGGTCCCGGGCGCAGCAGCTCCCAGAACGCGAACCAGCGGTTGCGCGCATTACCGAGTTCGCCGAGGTCGATGCCGGCGCTGAAGGATTCGCCGGCGCCGGTGAGGACTACCGCACGCAGCTTGCGGTCGCGGCCCAGACTGCGCGCGGCGGCATGCAGCTCGCGCAGCAGGGCGAAGCTCATCGCGTTGCGTTTGTCCGGGCGGTTCAGGCGTATGGTGGCGATGCCGTCGACGTGCTCGATTTCGATTAGAGGCATGGGCGCTCGCTGGCGGCCGAGGAGCACCCATGCTAAGCGCAGTCACTGCGCCTGTGCTGCTATTCGGCGGCGACCAACGCGACCCGCTCCAAGCCCGAGTTGCGTGCAGTCGCCAGCACCGCGGCGAAGTGCTGGTAGGGGGCATCGGCCGCACTGTCGATCTGCAGCAGCGGCTGCGGCGTACGCGCAGCCTCCAACTGCAGGCTGCCGGCGAGCAGTGCCGGCGGGATCACTCGGCCGTCGAGCCGAATCATACCGGCAGCATCGAGCGTCAGCCTGACCACCTCGCCCGGCGGTGCCGGCGGTTCCGGCCCGCGCTGTGGCAGGTCGAGCCGGATCTCGCGCGAGAGCAGTGGCGCGGTCACCATAAATATGATCAACAGGACCAGCATGACATCGACCAACGGCGTGACATTGATGTCCGCCATCGTCCCCGGGTTGCGCGCTGTTGCGGAAAACGCCATGACGCCTCCTCTAGCTGCCGGATTGGATTGCCTTGCGGCCAGTTGATTTTGCGGCCGCGTTTGCCGGTCTCGTGTTGGGCCGGAGCCCTCTGTTCAGCCAGCGTTGCACCGCCTTGGACCGAAAAGAAGGGCGTTTACGTAACTATCGACGCAGCATAAACTCAGGCACATGCCTAAGCTTTTGGGCCCGCTCGATCGCATGTTCCAAGCGCTCGCCGATCCGACCCGGCGCGCGGTGCTGGAGCGACTCGGGCGCGGCCCGGCTACGGTGAGCGAGTTGGCCCAACCGCACGCGATGAGTCTGCCGGCGTTCGCCCAGCATCTCGACGTGCTCGAAGCCTGCGGTCTGGTGCGTTCGCGCAAGCAGGGGCGAGTGCGCACCTATCGCTTACAGCCGCGCCGCCTGCAGCAGGCCGAGCGATGGCTGCAGGCGCAGCGCGCGCTATGGCAGCGTCGCCTCGACCAGCTCGATCAATTTCTGCAGCAGACAAAGGACTAGTGCGCATGGCCGCCTTGCCGCTTCCCCCGCTCGACCCCAAGCTCGACCTCGTGCTCGAACGCGAAGTGCCGGTACCGCGCCAGCGGGTTTGGCGTGCCTGGACCGAGCCTGCGCTGCTCAAGCAATGGTTCACACCGGCGCCGTGGCGCACCATCGACTGCGAGATCGATCTGCGGCCCGGCGGCATTTTCCGCACCGTGATGCAGTCGCCGGAGGGGCAGGAATTTCCCGGCATCGGCTGTTATCTCGAAGTCGTCGAAAACGAACGCCTAGTTTGGACCAATATGCTGCTGCCCGGCTTCCGCCCGGCGCTGCTCGGCGACGGTGACGACTGCCACGCGCTGCCGTTCACCGGCGTCATCGAGCTCGCGGACGAAGGCGCCGGCACGCGCTATACCGCAATCGCGCTGCATCGCGACGCGGCCGGCCGGGATAAGCATGCTGAAATGGGCTTCGAGCAAGGCTGGGGCGCGGCGCTCGACCAACTCGTCGAACTGGCGCAGCGCTTATGAGCGCCGTATCGGTGAATCAGCGGCTCGGTCTCGTCGCGCTGGTCGTGCGCGACTACGAAGAAGCGTTGGATTTCTTCGTCGGCAAGCTCGGCTTCGTCCTGGTCGAGGACTCGCCGGTGCCGGCGCAGGGCAAGCGCTGGGTGGTCGTGTCTCCGCCCGGTTCCGCCGGCGGCGCACAACTGCTGCTCGCCCGTGCGGCGGCGCCGGAGCAGGCCACACGGATCGGCAACCAAACTGGCGGCCGCGTGTTCCTGTTCCTGTACACCGACGACTTCCAGCGCGATTACCAGCGCTACCAGGCGCAAGGCATCCGCTTCGTGCGCGGCCCGAACGAGGAGCCGTACGGCACCGTCGCGGTATTCGAGGATCTGTACGGCAATCTCTGGGACCTCGTGCAGCTCAAGCCGCCGCCCGGGTGAGCATTGCAGCGGCTGCGCAGCCGCGGCGCGCTTGATCTTGGTTTTACCTGGCCGGCCTAGTCTTGCCCCGACTTCATTCGGGCGCCTGCCATGTGGAAAAAGCTCAAGATCATTCTCGCCAGCCTGCTGTCGCTGCTCGTGTTGCTTGCGGGGGCGGGCTACGCCTTCGTGCATAGCCTGGATCTCGACAGCCAGCCGCTTCCCGATCCGGCGACGCGACCGGAATCGCTCGAGCTGCTGCGTCATGCCGTGACCGAGCCGCGTGGGCGCATTCTCGCCGTCGTCACCAGCACGGCGCGCATCGGCGACACCAACCGCAAGGCGGGCTATGAGCTGACCGAGCTGTCGCGTGCCTATTACGTGTTCCGCGCGAATGGCTACGACGTGGACATCGCCAGCCCGCGTGGCGGCGCGGCGCCGATGCGCCTCGACGACGAGCTGGTCGAAGCCGACTACGCCTTTCTCAACGATGCCGAAGCGCAGGCCAAGATCGCCGACACCTTGCCGCTGTCCGCGGTCGATCCCGGCCGCTACGCCGCGGTCTACTTCGTCGGCGGCAAGGGCACGATGTTCGATTTCCCGGATGATCCGCATATCGCGACGATCGTGCGCAGCATCTATCGCAACGGCGTCGTCGGCGCGGTCTGCCATGGTCCGGCAGCGCTGCTCAACATCACGCTCGACGACGGCCTGCCGTTGCTGCGGGGGCGTCGCGTCACCGGCTTCAGCAATGCCGAAGAGCTGTTCCTGATCGAGGACGCGCGCGAGCTGTTTCCGTTCCTGCTGCAGGATCGCCTCATCGAACGCGGCGCGCGATTCGTCGAGGGCCCGCTGTATCTCGACAACACCGTCGTCGACGGCCGCCTCGTCACCGGGCAGAACCCGTGGTCGACCTGGTCGGTGGCCGAGGCGATGATCCGCGCGCTCGGCCACGAGCCGGTGCCGCGCGCGCCGACCGCGGAAGAGCTGAGTGTGCGCGTGCTCACGGCCTATGCGCGGGACGGCCACGCCGCGGCGCAGGCGCGACGCGCCGAGTTGCCGCAGGCGGACAAGCGCCTGCTGCTGATGCATGCGCTGATCGCGACGATGCAATGGCGGCTTGGCGACGCTTATGCGCTGCAGGCCTTGGCGCGAGGTTGAGATGACGACGCTCGCGCTATCGCCGTGGCATCCACGCGCGTTGACCCGGGTCTGGTCCGAACTGATCGCCTTCCTGCGCCGGCCCGAGCCCGATGCAGCCATGGGCTTGACGCCATGGGCCAAGATCCATGGCACGCTCGCGGTGCTGCTGCTGAAACTCATCGCAGTGCTCGCGCTGGCGCTGTTCGCCGGAGTGCTCGATCTCGATCCGCAGAATATATCTGCCGAACGCCTGCAGCGTTTGTATTCGCCGCTGGGCCTGCTGCTGGTTGGCGCGCTGATCCTGCCCTTGCTCGAAGAAACCGCGTTTCGCCTTGCGCTGCGTTTCGCACCTGCCTATCTGGCGCTCGCGCTCGGCGTCTTCACCTATTACCTGATGAGCAAGGTCATATATCAGGCGCGGATCAGCGACATCGAAACGGCCTTCGTAATGCGCGTGGGAGTTGCGGGTGCGGTTGCCGTACTCGGCTATGCCGTGCTGTGGCGGCCGGATGTCGCGACGCGGCTGCGGCGTTTCTGGGCGCAGCACTTCGCCGTGGTGTTCTACGGCAGCGCGGTCGCCTTCGCCGCGATCCACGCATTCAACTATGTGCTGACGCCGTTGACCGTACTGCTGCTGCCGCTGATCACCCTGCCGCAGTTCATCGGCGGGCTGTGCTACGGCTATATCCGCGTCCGCTTTGGCTTCAGCTACGCCTACGGCTTCCACGCGCTGTCCAATGCGCTGGCGATCGGCCTCGCGCTGCTCGCGCCCGGCGACTGACTGGTGAGAATCGGGCTAGGATCGCCGCGCATGCCTGCGTCTACATCCGCCATCAAGCTGCTGCTGGTCGAGGACGACATCGATGTCGCCGCCGGTATCGGTGACTACCTCGGTGCGCGCGGCATCCAGGTCGATTTCGCCTACACCGCGGCGCAGGCGCGTGCCCTCGCCGCGACGGCGCCGTTCGACCTGCTGGTGCTCGACGTGAACCTGCCCGATCGCGACGGCTTCCGCCTGTGCCGGGAGCTGAAGACGGAGTTAGGGCTGCGTCAGCCGGTGATCTTTCTCACCGCGCAGGGCGGCCTCGACGACAAGCTGACCGGCTTCGCTGCCGGCGCGGTCGACTACGTCGTCAAGCCATTCGCGCCGGCCGAACTGCTGGCGCGCGTGCAGGCGATCGCCGCGCACATCAGCGCGGCGGATGGCGCCAAGCTGCGCGCCGGCGGTTACGAGCTCGACCTGCGCCGGCATCTGCTGCAACGCGGCGACGCGCATCTGCCGTTGCACGCGCTCGGCTTCGCGATCCTGCGCGAGCTGATGGCGGCGTATCCGGGCAGTGTCAGCAAGCAGGCGCTGTGCGACCGGTTGTGGCCGGACGAAGTGCCGGACAGTGATCCGTTGCGCGCCCATGTCTATCAGTTGCGTCGTACGCTGCAGGCGGCGTTCGGCCGGCCGCTGATCGCGACCTTGCGCGGCGTCGGCTACCGTTTCGATACGGGCCCGGACGATGCTTCGACGACGTAGCCTGCGCCGCGTGCTCGCGGCGCAATGGATCGGCTTCACGCTGGCACTGGCGGCGCTGTTCGTCGTCTTGACCGTGCTGCTGTTGTACGTGCTGGAAGACAGCTTCATCGACCGCCGGCTGCGCGACACCGCGGCGCGCATCGAGCGCCTGGATGAATTGCCGGCGTTGCCGGATCGCTACAGCGTGCATCCCGAGGCGCGCCTGCCGGCGGAACTGCGGGTGAGGCTGCGCGATGCGTCGATCGGGGCGATCCGCGAGTTTCGTCGCGGCGACGGCCGCTACGTGCATGTACTGTGGACGCGCACGGCGGACGGCACCGCCTATGCCCTGGTCTACGACGCGACCGACGACCTGACGGTGAACGCCGGCATCGCTCGCGCCTGGCCCTACCTGCTGCCCCTGTTCGCGCTGCTGGCCTTGGCCGCCTACGCGCTCGCGCGACGGTTCACCGGACGCGTGGCGCGCAAGGCCAGTCATCTGCTCGAACAGCTGCGTTCCGCGCCGGACCCCGCGGCGCTGCGCCACTATGCGGATGCCGAGGCGATTCGCGAATTCAGCGAACTCGCGCGTCTGTCCGCCGATGCCTGGGACGCGCGGCTGGCCGCGCTGGAGCGCGAGCGCACGACGCTCGCCTTCCTTGCCCATGAGTTGCGCACGCCGCTGCAGTCGGCGCGGACCAGCCTTGCGCTGCTCGAGGACGATCGCGGCAATGTCGCCGCGTTCGCCCGGCTGCAACGCGCGCTCGCACGGCTGACCCGTGCCAGCAACAGCTTGTTATGGCTGGCCAGCGGGGCCGCGCCTGCGGCCGGCGAAACCACGGCGATGGCCGAGCTGCTCGGCGAACTCGTTGCCGAGTTCCAGCCGTTGGCCGCGGCGCGCGAGCAACGCTTCGCGCTGCATGTCGCGGAAGGCAGCCTGTGGCCGCTGCGCCGCGACGCAGCGGAAACCTTGTTCGCCAACCTGTTGCTCAATGCGGTGCAGCACGGCAGCGCGGGAGTGGTGCGGATCGAAATCGAAGCCGACGCGGTGCAGATCCACAATCCTTGCGCCGAGCCGGGGGAGGGCGGCGGCTTCGGCTTGGGTTTGCAGATCGTGCAGCGTCTGGCCGAGCGCTGCGGTTTGCGCTTGCGTATCGACAGCGACGTCGGCGGGCGCACGGTCCGGGTCGAGCGTGATGCCGGGGCGCTAAGTCAGGTGGCGCCCGGCGACGCCGCCAAGCGCGCCGCCATCCAGCGCGGATAGAAGTAGGCCATCTCGATCAGCTCGAACACGACGTCGTCGACAGCGGCGGCGCCACCGCCCGCACGCGCCTGCTGCAACCGCTGCCGATGCTCGGCGAGCTTGCAGCCGTTGCGGTTCTGCAATGCGACGAATAGTGCGTTGTTCGCCCGCACGCATTTTTCCTCGGCGTGGTCGGCCGACTTGCGATAAAGGCGCAATCGGTTGGGGTCGTTCGCCGTGTGCAGCGCGAGGGCGGCGTAGAGCTGGCGCGCGGCGAACAGGTCGAGGGTCGCGGCATACAAGGGGGCGGTGAAGTCGTCATCAGGGCCGCTGTCGAGCGCCTGCGCGATCGCCCGCTCGCCGCGCTCGAGATAGTCCGCGGCCTGCGCTGCGACGAGATCCGCAAAGCCGTCGCGGGCCAGCTTGCTGGCCAACGCCGGCGTCAGCATCGCCGGGTCGCACTCGCCGCCAGCGCAGCCGAACGCGATGTAGCGCACGAGTTCGGCGGCGCCGTGATCGGGGGCGTCCGTTGCGGGCGCAAGGCGCGCCGCGAGTCGCTGCAGCACATCTTGATAGACCATGAACCAGCTCGCGAGGGCGGCATCCGCGCGGTACGCCGCACGTAGCCGGCGGACTTCATCGCATGCGGGTGCCAGCAGATCGAGCAAGGTGCTGTGCTGCACGCGCGCGGCGAGGTGGGCCAGCAACTGGCCGCGCAGCGGCAGCAGGTGTTCGCGGGTGGTCTGCTCGGCATACGCGTCGGCGCAGGCGGCACGAGTAAGGGACAGCACCCGCTGCAGTTCGATCAGCTGCGAATGCTCGGCGCTTTCACCTTGCCATGCCAGCGTCGTCGCCTCGCCGACGATGCGGATCCGTTGCCCGGCGAGCAGCCCGCCCAGCAGGCGCAGGAACTCATCGAGCAACCGCAGCGCCGGCCGCTGCTCAGGTTGCAGCGCGACCGTGATCAGTTGCGCGGCGGCGACCCCATCGGGCGGCTCGCGCTGATAGCGGCCGCTACCGTCGGCATCCGCGTAGATATAACCCGTGCCGTTCGGCGTGCGAACTTGAAACCACCACTGCCGTTGCGCGCCGGCGGCGCTGGCGAGGTGCTGGCGAAATGCGGCATCGACACACAGCTTGAGATCGATCGACGAGGGCGACAACGCCATCAGGCAGCGTGCCAGCACGCGGCCATCGTGTTGAAGACGCGCGGCGCTGATCGCCCACGTTGCCGTTGCCTCGCCGGCCGTTTCAGGCACAGTCCCGCCGGGCATCATCGAGCGCCAGGACGCGGGTAACCACCGTGGTGCGCACCTCGGTCACGATCACCGCCGCCCGCGGCGCCGGGACGATCTCATCCAGCGCCCGGCGCAGAGCGACCTCGCTCTGCTCGATCAGCGCGGTGCGCTGCGCCGGCGACATCGTCTGCGCGAGCTCGCGCGCGTGCCGCGCCGCGCGCTCGGCCTCGGCAAGCTGCGCCTCGTCATCGCCCGGTTTGTTGCCGATCGCCGTGGCACAGGCCTGCTTCAGGTCGCGGAAGGTTTCGCGACCTGCGTTTTCGGCGCTCTTGGTCGCCTCGTCGATGAAGCCTCTGAGGAACGCCGTGATCAGGACGACGGCCAGCGTGCCGACCACGCTGACCGGATCGAAGTGCCGACTGCCTTCGGGCAGGAACCAGTCCGTCTGTCCGGCCAGGCTGCGGCGCAATTCCCGCTTCGCCTCTTCGATTTGCTGTCGCATCTCGCGCTCCTGACATGGGCTTCCACCGTGCCGCGGATGCGCCAACGCCCGATACCGCGGCGGCTGGAGTGCACGATCACCCAGGCCGCCTGCCGCGGCAATCCTCACAAGGGCGGAGGGCGATGCCGGCGGACCGCATGCATCGCATACCCTTGCCGGCTGTGACCGGTCGGGCTTTTGGTTAGGGCGCGGACGGTGCGCCGGGGCCGCTGGGCGCGCGGTGCTCGCCACGTCGTACGCTGGCTCGGTTATCGTGCGGGCCTGCCCTCCTGGACTCAGGCCGAGCGCGATGAGATCGGATCCCTCCCACGCCGCCGCGCAGCCCTGGCGCTTCATCCAGCGTGCCGACCGTACGCCGCTGCCGGACGTCGATCTGGACGCCTTCGCCGCGGACATCGACGCGCTGCGGGCCGAGTTGACGGCCGACCTCGGTCCAGCGGATCTCGCCCATCTGCGCAGAATGGAGCGCTGGGGCCGTGCCTGCAGCGCGCTCGGCTACGGCACCGCATGGATCGCGCCGAATCCCATCAGCGCGCTGCTGATCGGCCTGGGCAATTCGGCGCGCTGGACGATGATCACGCATCACGTGCTGCATCGCGGCTACGACCGCGTGCCGGGGACGCCCGCTCGGCTCAGCAGCGGCGGTTTCGCCCGCGGCTGGCGGCGCTGGCTGGATTGGCCGGACTGGATCGAGCCGCGCGCCTGGGTGCACGAGCACAACCGCCTGCATCATTTCCATACCGGCGAGTTCGACGATCCGGACCTCGTCGAGCACAACGCCTGGCTGCTGCGCCTGCGCGTGCTGCCGGCGCCGCTGAAGTGGTTGTTGATCGGGCTGTTCATGGCGGTGTGGAAGCTCGTCTACTACGCGCCGAACACGTTCTGGGCATGGCGCCAGCACGAGCACAACAAGGCTGCGCCGACGCAACCTGCGGTTGGGGCCGGTAATGCCTGGCGATTGCTCTATCCGGGCGAGCGGTTGTGGCTGCCGGTCACGCGGCGCGCCGCCGAGTTCTGGCTGCGCTGCGTGCTCCCTTACAGCGCGTTGCGCTTCGGTCTGATTCCGGCGCTGTTCCTGCCGCTCGGCAGCTGGGCCTGGGCCGCGGTGCTGATCAACAGCCTGATCGCCGAAGTCATCACCAACATCCATACCTTCGTCGTCATCGTGCCCAACCATGCCGGCGATGACCTGTACCGTTTCGATCAGCGCTTTACCAGCCGCGGCGAGTTCTATCTGCGCCAGGTCGTCGGCTCGGTGAACTACTCGGGCGGCAGTGACGTCGCCGATTTCCTGCAAGGCTATCTCAACTACCAGATCGAGCATCACGTCTGGCCCGATCTGCCGATGCACAAGTACCGCCAGGCTGCCCCGCGTCTGCGCGCGATCTGCGCGCGGCACGGCGTGCCGTACATCGAGGCGAGCGTGTTCCGGCGCTTCGCCAAGTTGTGGGCGATCCTGACCGGGGCGGGGCGGATGCAGCGCGCGGCGCCGCTCGCGGTTCGGGGCGTGTCGGACACCGGCCCGAACCCGGCCGCCCGGCCGGGTTCGGCGGCAGCGCAGCGCGCTTAGTTGCTGCTCGCCTCGTCTTTGTTGATCCGGCGCACGACGACGACGCGCTTGCCATCGCCCTGCGCTTCGCCGTCCGCGAGCAACTCGTCGATGTCGACGTCGTGCGCGGCGCCGCCCTCGCCGATACGCTTGATGACGAAGCGCTTTTCCTTGTGCTCGCCGTCGGCATGGGCGCCGTCATGATGCTTGACGATCTCGACGTGACGCTTGCCGTGCGCGCCATCCAGATCGAGGCGGGTGTGGTCGGGTAGATCGATCTCCGTGGTGCGGCCGGCGACTTCGATGGTCAGGCCGTTGTCGCGGCGGGTGACGATCGCCGGCAGGCCGCTGGCGGTGGCGAGCTGGCGGCTGGTGCCGACCGCGATCTCGTCGAGCGGGATCTCGAGCTGCTGGTTGAAGCCATTGTCGAGCAGCTTGACGGTGACGGTGTCGGCGGCGCTCACCGTGGTGACCAGGCCGAGGGCGGCGATCAGGGCGGAGGTCAGGGCGGAAGTCAGGTAGGTCTTCATCGTTGGCTCCTTGAGCTGCGGGATGCAGCGCGATGGCTATTGCAGCCAGCGTGCCAAGCTCAGGGCGTGGGGATTTGCTGCGCTTTTGCCCGGCTACGGCGCCGGCCAGCGCCCAATTCGGGATTGCCGATCCCGAAATCAGGATTCGCCGAGGCCATGCTTCTCCAGCCGATACAAGAACGCCTTGTAGGGCAGGCCGAGCAGGGCGGCGGCGCGCTTCTTCTGTCCCTGCGCCGCGCTCAGCGCCTGGGTCAGCAGCGAGCGCTCCATCGCGTCCCAGTCGAGTCCTTCGGCCGGCAGCGTGAAGCCGCCGTCGCGGCCGCGCGCGGGCGCGTCCGGCAGATCGTAGAGTTGCGGCTCGAAATCCTCGGCGAGCAGCAGCAGGCGTTCGACGGTGTTGGCGAGTTCGCGCACGTTGCCGCTCCACGGCCGGTCCATCAGCGCGCGCAGCAGCGGTCGCGGGAATGTAGGGTTGGGAAGGCCGTGCTGCCGGGCGGCGCGCGCGGCGAAATGCTCGACGAGCAGCGGGATGTCCTCACGGCGTTCGCGCAGCGGCGGCAGGCGCAGGCCGACGACGTTGAGCCGCCAGTACAGATCCTCGCGGAAACGGCCGTCGGCGACTTCGCGCTTGAGATCGCGGTTGGTCGCGGCGACGACGCGCACGTCGACGTTGATCTCGCGGCTGCCGCCGACGCGCATGAAACGGCCTTCCTGCAGCGCGCGCAGCAGCTTGGGCTGCAGCGCCAGCGGCAGCTCGCCGATCTCGTCGAGGAACAAAGTGCCGCCCTGGGCCTGTTCGAAATGGCCGGCGCGCGTCGCCTGCGCGCCGGTGTAGGCGCCGCGCTCGGCGCCGAAGAATTCGGCTTCGATCAACCCTTCCGGAATCGCCGCGCAATTGACCGCGACGAACGCTGCCGGGGCGCGGCGCGAGAGCTTGTGCAAGGCGCGCGCGACCAGCTCCTTGCCGGTGCCGGATTCGCCTTCGATCAGCACCGAGGCATCGGTCGGCGCGAGCCGCTCGATCTGCCGGTAGAGCTTCTGCATCGCTGGCGCGCGGCCGATCAGATCGACCAGGCGCTCGCGTTCGCCCAACTCGTTGCTGAGCCGGCGGTTCTCCTCGCGCAGGGCGCGCGTGCGCAGCGCCTTGTCGACCGCCAGCAGCAGCGCCTGACGTTGGAACGGCTTGGCCAGGTAGTCGTCGGCGCCGGCGCGCAGCGCCTCCACCGCATGCTCGATGCTGCCGTAGGCGGTGACCAGCACGAAGGAGAGTTCCGGGCGCCGTTGGCGCACACGGCGCAGCAGGGCGAGGCCGTCGCCGTCGGCCAGGCGATAGTCGGACAGCACCAGTTGCAGCGAGGGACAGTCGAGCCAGGCGCTGGCGGCATCCAGCCCGGCGGCGGCGGCGACGGCGAAGCCGGCATCGCGCAGCGCATCGACCATCAGCTCGCGCTGCGCGGCGTCGTCCTCGACCAGCAACAGGCTCGGATTCCGGGGCTCGGGCTCAGTCATGCGGGGCGCTCCGCTCGCGCAGTTCGAGGATCGCAAGGGTGCCGGCCGGCGCGCGATCGATGAGCCGCAGCGTGCCGGCGTAGCGCAGTCGGGCGAGGCGTTCGGCGAGGTAAAGACCCATGCCGGCGCCGGTCGGCTTGTCCGTCGTGTGCGGCTGGAACAGCCGTGCGCGGATCGCCGGGGCGAGGCCCGGTCCCGCGTCGCCGACCGCGATGCGCACCTGGCCATCGCCGCCTGACTCGAGCTTGATTTCGACCAGGCCGCCGTCCGGGCTGGCCTCGACGGCATTGATCACCAGCGTATGCAGCAGGATGCGCAACTCGGCGGGCACGCCGGTCAGGCTGAGATCGGCGCAGTCGCGCTTGAAGCGCAGGCCCTGCGCGCGTTGGCTGGCTTCGAGCACCACGTCGTCGACCAACGCTTTCAACCGCACGCTTTCCGGCTGTGCGCCGGCGCCGGCAGCCAGGGCCAGAAATCCGCGCAGCGCCTGATCGATGCGGGCGAGCTGCTCGCGCCCGGTGGCGATGCGCTCTTGCGCGCGCGCATCCGCCGCGCCTTCGGCCAGCGCATCGAGCGACAGCCCGAGTGCATGCAACGGGTTGCGCAGCGAATGGGCCAATCCGCGGCCGATCTCGCCGAGCTCGACCAATTCACGGTCGGCGCGCAGCCGCGCCGCCTGCGCATCCAATCGCTGCAGATCCTCGCGCATGCGCTTGAATGCGGCGATGCTGGCGCGCACCTCGGGCGGGCCCTGTTCGGCGAGCGGCGCGTCCCATTCGCCGCGACCGAGCCGCTCGGCTGCCCTGGCCAGGGCGGCGAGCGGCGCACTGATGCGTGCGGCCAGACCCAGGGCGAGCAGCAGACCGACGCCGATCAGCGACAGCAGGCCCCAGCCGAGCTGCTGCTGGTAGCGCTGCACCGCGGCGGTCAATGCGCTGTCGGCCAAGAAGATCTGCTCGGTGCCGCCCTCACGGCGCAGCAGCAATGCACTCGGTTGTTGGCCGGTGGCCGGCCTTACCTGCAGGTCGAGGTCCTCGATCGCCGGCCGCGCGGGACGCGCGGCGCCGGGCGGTGCATGAACGACGCGCACTTCGCGGCGCAGCTCGAAATGCGCCGCATCGCCACCGGGCGGCGGCGTGGCCGGATCGTGGCGCAGTATGTGCACCAGCTTGCGGCCGACCTCGACGGCCGTATCCGCCAGCGCCCGATCCAGCTCGGCGCCGAGCGTGCGCAGGCCGAGCCCGGCGCTCGCGCCGAGCAGCACGATCAACAAGGCGAAACTCAGCGCCAGGCGCCAGCGCAGCGACATCACGGCGTTCCAAGAGGTGAAGACCGCCAATCTGGAGCAAGCGGCATGCCAGGCTCAAGTCCGGCGCGCGGGCTATGCTTTGGCGGCGGCAGCGCAGTCCCGGCCGCCAGAGGCGCAACCGCTCGCTCGGCGCCGGTTCCGTGCGGACCGGAACCGGCTGGCGGAACTGTGCCGCGCCATCGTCGTATCGGTTTCCCGCACCTGCCGTCCTGACGCTTCCACAAACATGAACCTCGTCTTCACCACCGTACAAAGCCCGCGCGAGGTGCAGCAGATCCTCGACCTGCAGGCCGCCAACCACCGCGCCGTCGTCGACGCCGATACCGCGCGCGAGCAGGGCTTCACCACGGTCCGCCATGATCCCGACGTGCTGCTGGCGATGAACCGCGAGGCGCCCGCGGCGATCGCCAAGTACGGCGACGAGCTGGCCGGCTATTGCCTGATGATGCCGCAGCGCTTCCGCGAGCAGGTGCCGATCCTGGCGCCGATGTTCGCCATGCTGGAGCGTCTGGTTTGGCGCGGCGAGCCGTTGCGGGGCAACCCGCGCTGGTTCGTGATGGGCCAGGTCTGCGTCGCGCAGGCCTTCCGCGGCCAGGGCGTGTTCGACGGCATGTACCGCACGCTGCGCGAGGTCTACGCGGCGCAGTTCGATTTCACCGTCACCGAAGTCTCGCGGCGCAACGCGCGGTCGCTGCGCGCGCATCGGCGTGTCGGCTTCGAGACCATGCACGTCTACGACGACCCCTCCGGTGAAGACACCTGGGAAGTCGTCGTCTGGGACTGGCGTCAGCACTCGCCGAGCAGTTGACGCACGCGCTGCAGCAGTGCCTTGAAGCTGAACGGCTTGCTGAAGAACGCGTCGAATCCGGCACTTTCGATCAACGCGATCTCACCGGCCAGCGCGTGCGCCGACATGCCGATCAGCTTGAGGGCGGCGGTGTCGGGCGTGGCGCGCAGCTGCCGCGCGGCGCTCACGCCGTCCATGCCCGGCAGATTGATGTCGAGCACGATCAGGCTCGGCCGCACGACGGGCAGGAGGGAAAGTCCCGCCTCGGCCGAGCCGGCCATCGCGCAGCGCAAGCCGTGGCTCTCCAGTACGTCGCGCAACAACTCGCGGGTTGCGGCATCGTCCTCGATGATAAGGACTGGGCCGGGTGTCGCGGGCATTTCAGGCCTCCGCCGGCAGCGCGACGCGACAGTGCCGCGGCAGCCGCACCGAGAAGCAGCTGCCGACGCCGGGCGTGCTCTGTACCTCGATCTGGCCGCCATGCAGCTTCACCAACTGGTTGACCAAGGCGAGGCCGAGGCCGCTGCCCTCGCCGGCGCGCCGCCCTAATGGCGAGCAGGCCTGCTCGAACGGCTGGAAGATGCGCTGCAGATCCTCGTCGCGGATGCCGCAACCCTCGTCGCTGACCTGCAGCAGGATCCGGTCGCCAGCCGCGGCGGCTGCGCTCAGCTGCACCGACCGGCCGGCCTCGGTGAACTTCAGCGCGTTCGACAGCAGGTTGATCAGGATCTGCTTGGCGCGCAGCGGGTCCCAGACCACCTCGCCGATATCGGGCGCGATCTCCACGCTCAGCTGCACGCCGCGGCGTCGTGCCTTGTCCTGCATCAGCTCGATCGCGGCGTCGATCAGACCGGCAAGCGTGGCCGGCTGCGGATCGAGCGGGAGCCGGCCCGCCTCCAGCCGCGACAGATCGAGCAGGTCGTTGATGATGCGCAGCAGATGCGCGCCGCTGTCTTGGATCACCCGACAGTATTGCCGCTGCTTGTCGTTGAGCGGCCCGGGCATCTCGTCGAGCAGGACTTCGGCGTACCCTAACACAGAGTTCAGTGGTGTGCGCATCTCGTGGGAGATGAACGACAGGAAGTTGTCCTTGTAGCGATGGCTGGCTTCCAGCTCGCGGTTCTGCGCCGCCAGCGCCGCCTGGCTGCGCTTCACCTCGTCGTCCAGGCGCTTGTGGGCGAGATGATGCTGCAATCGCGCCAGCAGCACGGCGAAATCGATCGGCTTCTCGATGTAGTTGTTGGCGCCGGCGGCGAACGCGTTGACCAGGTCGTCGGCCTGGCTGCGCGCGGTGACGATCAACACCGGCAGCGCGACCGAATCGTGCTGCCGGCGCAACACGCGCAGCACTTCCATGCCGTCCATCTCCGGCATCATCACATCGAGCAGCACCACGTCCGGCAGCTCGCGCGCGATCAGCGTCAGCGCCTGCGCGCCGGAGTGCGCCTCCTCGCAGCGATAGCCGCGCCGGCGCAGACGGCGGGCCAGGAAATCGCAGTTGGCCGGGCTGTCGTCGACGATCAGAATCGTCGCGGACTCGCTGGGGATATTCATCGCTTCAATCCGTGGACAGGCGCGCCGGGTCGATCACATCCACTGCCGGCTCCGGCGCATCTTCCGCGACGACGCGGATCAGTACGGTGAAGCTGGCACCCTGGCCGGGCTGGCTGGTGACCTGGATATCGCCGCCGAGCATCCTGGCATAGGCGCGGCTGATCGCAAGACCAAGACCGGTGCCGCCGTACTTGCGCGTGGTCGACGCATCGCCCTGTGCGAACGGCTCGAAAATCAGCGCGAGGTGCTCGGCGCGGATGCCGATGCCGGTGTCGCGCACACGGAACTCGATCAGCTCGCCGTGCGCGTCCAGCCGCCGCGCGCAGCTCAGCGTCACCTCGCCGTGCTCGGTGAATTTCACCGCGTTGCTGAGCAAGTTGAGCAGGATCTGCCGCAGCCGGGTCAGATCGCTGCGGATGCTGTCGACGTCGGCGGCGATCTCGCGCCGCAGACGGTTGCCGCGCGCCTGCGCGAGCGGAGCGATCGTGTTCAGCACGTCGTCGATCAGCTCGTCGACGCGGAACGTATCCATGCTCACCCGCATCTTGCCGGCCTCGATCTTCGACAGGTCGAGAATGTCGTTGATCAGGCCGAGCAGATGGCGGCCGGCCGAGCGGATCTTGGCGATGTCGTCCCTGATCTCGCTGGGGTCCATGGTCGTATCGTTCAGCGCGTCCTGCAGCATTTCGCTGTAGCCGATGATGGCGTTGAGCGGCGTGCGCAGCTCGTGGCTGATGTTGGCGAGGAATTGGCCCTTGGCGCGATTCGCCGCCTCGGCGCGGTTGCGCAATTCGATCAGCGCGCGCTCGATCTCCTTGCGCTCGCGGATCTCGGCTTCGAGCTGCGCGTTCCAGTTGCGGATCGACTCCTGCTTGGCCAGCTCGGCCAACATCGCGTTCAAGCTGTCGACCAGGGTGCCGACCTCGTCGTCGTCGTGCTTGACCGCGCGCGCGTTGAAGTCGCGTTCCTGCGACACCTGCTTGGCCCAGGCCGACAGCGCGCCGAGCGGTCGCGTGATGTGCCGGTTGAGCCAACGCGAGATCAGCAGCGAGAGCAGCAGCAGGGCGCCGAACAGCGTGGCGAACATCTGGTACAGGCTGAGCTTGATCTGCTCCCATTCGCGCAGGTCCGCCTGCAGGAACAGATGGCCCTTGACCTCGTCGCCGACGATGATCGGCACGCTCGCATGGTAGTGGTCGTCGTGCAGCCACGGCGTATCGTGGTGCGCCCGCCACTCGTCGGAGCCGTCGACCACCGCATTGGCCGGCACCGCGGCGAACAGCGTGTCCGCTTTCCTGA
>Ga0196963_10000447_pt1 | contig 38190 bp, 34 predicted proteins | sample S1_5metaG_FD_148600 | JGI IMG/M metagenome (GOLD analysis project Ga0196963, IMG submission 148600) | Soil microbial communities from Anza Borrego desert, Southern California, United States - S1_5 | ecosystem: Environmental > Terrestrial > Soil > Desert | place: USA: California | collected... | reverse complement strand
CATCTCGAACGGCCGGAGCTGCACGCCGAGACCCTGGCCGCGCTGCCGGTCGACCAGATGTCCGCGGCGCGCCTGAACGGCATCGCCTGGAATCTGCTGAACGAGGACGACTTCGCCTGGCGCGCCCCGGAGCACGCCGTGCGCTTCGCCAAGGCCGCGCACGCCAAGGAGCCGGAGAACGGCGCGATCGCCGACACCTGGGCGCGCGCGCTGTACAGCGTCGGGCTGGTCGACGAGGCGATCGCCGCCCAGCGCCACGCCATCGCGGCGGCGGGCGGCGAGGAAGCCGCCGGGCTGGAGGCGTCGCTGGCGTACTACGAGCGGATCAAGGCGCTGCAGGCGACGGTGGCGGATGCGCCGGCCGCCGGGGCCGATGCCCCCGAGCGCGTCGAGGCCGCGGTCCCCTGATTCACCCGCCCATCACGTCGACGAGGGCGATCAACGGCGCGTAGATGACGTCGATCGCGCGCTGCATCGGTTCGGGCAGGCGATGGTAGAACCAGCGCGTCTCGATGACGACGTCGTCGACGTAGAGGACGGCGAAGCTGAGCACGTAGATGCCGGCGGCGCCGCCCGCGACCATGGCGGCGCGGGCCGCCGCGCTCGATCCGCCGGCGGCGGAGCGCTCGCCCCGCGTCACACGTCCAGCTTCTTCGCCACCGCCAGCGCGAAGCGCTCGATGAAGTCGCGACGGATCGCGACGTCGTTGCCCATCAGGGTCGAGAACATGCGCTCGGCCTCGATCGCGTCCGCCATCATCACGCGCTTCATCGTGCGCTGCGCGGGGTCCATGGTCGTCGACCACAGCTCGTCCGGGTTCATCTCGCCCAGACCCTTGTAGCGGGTGACGTCGCCCATCTGGTCCTTGCCGTGCTTGCGCACGATCTCGGGCAGCGGCTGCAGGGATGTCAGGGTGTGCTCGTCGGACTTGAGCTTGAGCGTGAACGGCGCCAGGCGGTCGGGCGCGTCCATCAGGAAGTCGGGGTTGTAGCCGAGCATGCGGAGCTTGTCCAAGCTGCGCTCGATCGCGTCGCGCTCGGTGAACTCGATGATCTCGGGCTGGATCGCCGGCTCGGCCTCGCTGGTGACGATGCCGGCGGCCAGGGCCGGATCGGGCTCGGCCTTGCGCACCAGGACCTCCTCGACCTCGGCCTCGGCGTACAGCCAGCGCTCGCTCTCGCCGACGCGCGCGCGGTAGAGCGGCAGGTAGCCGGCGCCGTTGCGCAGGCCGAGGTACTCGTCGAGCGTCACGCCCTTGAGCGCCAGCACGCGCTCGTGGTCCTCGAACTCCTGCAGCGCCTCGCACAGCGTGCCGAGCGCGGCGGGGCCGACCTCGCGCTCGCGGAACGAGTGGCGGTCGATCAGCACCGCGTCGGCCAGGCCGAGGCGCATGCTCTCGTTGTTGAGCAGCTTCTCGTTGAAGACGTACTCCTTCTTCTTGCCCTTCTCGATGCGGTACAGCGGCGGCTGGGCGACGTAGATGTGGCCGCCGTCGATCAGCTTCGGCATCTGGCGGAAGAAGAAGGTCAGCAGCAGCGTGCGGATGTGCGAGCCGTCGACGTCGGCGTCGGTCATGATGACGATCTTGCCGTAGCGCAGGCCGGTCAGCGCGAACTCCTCGCCGATGCCGGTGCCGAACGCCTGGATCATCGCGCTGATCTCGCTGTGCGTGATCACCTTGTCGATGCGCGCCTTCTCGACGTTGATGATCTTGCCCTTGAGCGGCAGGATCGCCTGGAACTGCACGCTCGAGCCGCGCTTGGCGCTGCCGCCGGCCGAATCGCCCTCGACCAGGAAGATCTCGGTCTCGTCCATGTTGCGGCTGATGCAGTCGCGCAGCTTGTCCGGCATGCCGGCGTTGTTGAGCAGGCTCTTGCGGTCCTTGCGCGCCAGCTCGCGCGCCTTGCGCGCCGCCTCGCGCGCCTGCATCGCCATCAGCGCCTTGGCGACCAGCAGCTTGGCGATCTTCGGGTTCTCCTCGCAGTAGTCCTGCAGCGCCTGCCCGACCAGCGCCTGGACGACGCCCGCGACCTCGCTGTTGATCAGCTTGTCCTTGGTCTGCGCCGAGAACTTCGGATCGGGCAGCTTGACCGAGATGATCGCGCACAGCCCTTCGCGCAGGTCCTCGCCGGTCGGCGGCTTGTCGCCCTTGAGCAGGTTGGCGTTCTTCGCCCAGGTGTTGAGCACGCGGGTCAGCGCGGTCTTGAAGCCCTCGAGGTGCGTGCCGCCGTCGCGATTGCGGATGTTGTTGGCGAAGCACAGGATGTGCTCGTCGTAGCCGTCGTTGTACTGCAGGGCGAGCTCGGCGACGAAGCCCTGGTCGCCCTCCTTGATGACGTGCACCACCGGATGCAGCGCGTCCTTGCCCTGGTTGAGGTAGCGGACGAAGCCGCCCAGGCCGTCGGGCGAGTAGAAGACCTCGGCTTTGCCCTCCTCGCGCAGGTCCTGGAGGTTGATGCGCACGCCGGTGTTGAGGAAGGCCAGCTCGCGCAGGCGCGCGGCGATGGTCTTGTAGTCGAACACCGTGTTCTCGGCGAAGACCTCGGCGTCGGGCTTGAACTGGATGGTGGTGCCGCGATCGGCCGAGGCGCCGACCTCCTGGAGCGGCGTGACCGCGACGCCGCGCTCGAAGCGCATGCGCCAGTGCTTGCCGTCGCGCTTGACGTCGGCGACCAGCCACGACGAGACCGCGTTGACGCAGCTGACGCCGACGCCGTGCAGGCCGCCCGAGACCTTGTAGCTGTTGCGGTCGAACTTGCCGCCCGCGTGCAGCACGGTCATGACCACTTCGAGCGTCGACTTGCCGCTCGAGGGGTGCGGCGCGACCGGGATGCCGCGGCCGTTGTCGGTGACCGACAGCGAGTTGTCGGGATGGATGACGATCGAGACCTCGTTGCAGTGCCCGGCGAGCGCCTCGTCGATCGAGTTGTCGATGGTCTCCCAGACCAGCTGGTAGAGCCCGGTCGTCGCCGGGTCGCCGATGTACATGCCCGGGCGCTTGCGCACCGCCGCCATGCCCTCGAGCACCTGGATCTTGTCGGCGCCGTAATCGCCGCCGTTTCCGGGCGCCGGACGCGAGCCCGCGGTGCCGCTCGACATGTCCTCGGGAGTCTTGTCCATGCCAGCGGATCCCGTGCTTTCGACCATGCGTTCGCTCCACCCGGACAGGGTCCGCCGAGTCTAGGGCCGAGGCCTCGGTGGCAATGGTCCCGGGGTAGCCGATCGGCGCGCGAACGAGCGTCGGATGCATGGCGCACGAGGTCCTAGCGAGCCCTTGACGCGCTTGCCGGCGATGGTCGTGGGCGCACCGTGCGGACATGTCCGCGACCGGCGCCGCCGTCACCGTCGAGACGCTGCTGAGCGAGGCGGTGCGCCTGTCGGACGCCGCCCTCGCGCGCGCGCTGCCGCCGGCCGATGCCGAGCCGGCGCGGCTGCACGCGGCGATGCGCTACACGGTGTTCGCCGGCGGCAAACGCGTGCGCCCTGCCCTGGCGCTGGCGGCGTGCCGGGCCTGCGGCGGCGCGGACGACGCGGTCGCCCCGGCGCTGGCGGCGCTGGAACTGCTGCACACCTACACGCTCGTCCACGACGACCTGCCGGCGATGGACGACGACGATCTGCGCCGCGGCCGGCCGACGTGCCACAAGGCCTTCGACGAGGCCACCGCGATCCTCGCCGGCGACGCGCTGCAGTGCCTGGCGTTCGAGACCGTCGCCGCGCTCGGCGCCGAAGCGGTCGTGCGCCTGGCGCGCGCCAGCGGCAGCCTCGGCGTGATCGGCGGCCAGCAGGACGACCTCGACGCCGAGAACGCGCCGCGTGGCGCGAATGACCCGGCGCGACGCGCCGCGGAAGGGGCCCGCCTCGAGCGCATCCACCGGCGCAAGACCGCGGCGCTGATCGCGGTCAGCTGCGAGCTCGGCGCGATCGCCGCGCGCGCGCCCGGCGGTGAGCGCGCCCGGTTGTGCGCCTTCGGCGAGGCCGTCGGCCTGGCCTTCCAGATCGCCGACGACGTGCTCGACGCCACGGCCACCGCCGCCGAGCTCGGCAAGACCCCCGGCAAGGACGCCGCGCAGGGCAAGCTGACCTACGTGGCGGTGTACGGGCTGGAGGCGGCGCGCCGCGAGGCCGCGCGTCTCGCCGCCGAGGCCCAGGCCGCGCTCGGCCCGTTCGGCGCCGCGGCCGCCCCGCTCGCCGCGCTGGCGCGGTTCATCGTCGAGCGGCGCACGTGACCGCCGCGCGCCGCCTGGTCGCCGCCTGCCTCGCGCTGTGCGTCCTGGCGCGCGCCGGCGCCGGCGAGAGCGACTCCGGCGGCTCGGGCGACTCCGGCGAGGGCTACGCCTTCGTCGCCGATGCCAGCGAGCAGTACGTCGCCCAGGTCGAGCAGCACGTCGCCTGGGAGAGCGCCGGCGAGACCCTCGACTACGTCACGACGATCTCGTGGAGCTGGGCGCTGAAGGTCGTCGAGGCCACGCCCGAGCGCGCCGTGCTGCGCCTGACCGAGCTGCGCGTGATCGCCAGCCACGTCGGCCCGGGCAGCGAACGCGTGGTCGACTCGTCGACCGGCGAGGGGGCCGACGATCCGCTCATCGGCCATCTCGCCGGGTTCGACGGCGTCGCGCTGACCCTGACCCTCGATCCGGCGACCGGCGTGGTCGGCGCGGTCGACGGCGGCGACCAGCTCGTCGCCCGGATCAACAAGCGCGCGCCCGGGGTCGGCGCCGGGGCGACGCCGCCGCACGACGCCGCCGCCCGCGCCGCGTATTCGTCCGAGAACCTGGCGCGCTGGTGGACGCAGCTGCTCGCCCTGCCCGCCGCCGAGCCGCAGCGCGTGCCGTTGGCGGATCCGCTGACCGGCGCCTACCTGCGCACCTGGACCGGCGACTCGTGGAAGGCCGCCGGCGACGGTGAGGCCACGGCGACGCTCGGCACGGGCCCCAGCGCCGTCGCGCTGGCGGTGCGCGACCTCGCCGGCGAGGGCCGCATGGTCGTGCGTGATGGCATGCCCGAGCTGAGCTCCGGGGCGATGACCTTCACCCTCGAGCTGACCGCGCTGACGCAGCCGGTGGCACAGAAGCATCACTTGCGCTGGAGCCTGGCGCGGGTCCGCCCGCGGCCCTGAGCCGGTCGCGACGGGGGTCCGGCTCGGCGCCGGCGCGAGGCCGACGGCTTCAGCCCCGAACCCAAGCTGGACTTGCGCTGCCTCCCCGTGTGGCGGTACAACTCCCCCGCGGCACTCTCGCTGCGCCCAGGGGTACCCATGCTCGGCATGATGCAGTCCAAGACGATCATCGGCCTCGATGTCGGTTCGTATGCGGTCAAGGCGGTGGCCCTGACCCCGAACAAGGAACGCATCACGCTGTCGGGCTACGCCCAGGACCGCATCGGCACCCAGGACCCGGCGGTGGTCGTGCGCAAGGTGCTGGACCAGCTGGGCGTGCGCGGCAAGCGCATCGTCACCAGCGTCTCCGGCCGCTCGGTGATCGTGCGCCAGGTCGAGACCCCGCGCCTCGGCCCGGAGGAGCTCAAGACCCACATCGCCTACGAGGCCGACAAGTACATCCCGTTCGGCACCGATGAGGTCATCATCGACTGCCAGCCGCTGCCCGACCGCGCCAACGCCAAGGCCACCAACATGCAGGTGCTGCTGGTGGCGGTGCGGCGCGGCTTCGTCGAGGACCACATCACCACGTTGCGCAACGCCGGCCTCTCGCCCGAGGTCATCGACGTCGACGTCTTCGCCGTCGCCAACGCCTACGAACTGCTCGGTCCGGGCAGCGTCGACGGCGCCGACCAGCAGGCCACGGCGCTGATCGACGTCGGCGCGTCGAAGTCGAACATCGCCATCGTCCAGGGCAACCGCCTGCTGTTCACGCGCGAGGTCTACCTCGCCGGCAACGAGATCACCGACGCGATCGTCCGCACCTTCAATGAGTCCGCCGAGGACGTCGAGCGCATCAAGTCGGCCCCGGGCGAGGCGCTCGAGGCGCTGCTCGACGCGGCGATGCCGGCGCTCGAGGACCTCGCCAACGAGATCCGCCTGAGCTTCGATTACGTCGAAGGCCAGTTCGACCAGCAGGTCTCGTCCGTCGTCCTGACCGGCGGCACCAGCCAGCTGCAGAACCTGTCGCAGATCCTCGGCAACATCCTCGGCCGTCCGGTCCACGTCTTCGATCCGCTCGCCGGCATGGACCTGGTGCCGAGCAAGTACGACCTCCACGGCCTCGACGCCAACGCGCCGAGCCTGACCGTCGCCATCGGCCTCGCCGCGCACCTGATCGGCAACAACCGCCTCGGCCTCGGTGGCGGCCAGAGCCACGGCTGGCAGCCGCGCAACGCCGGCGCCGCCGCCGGCGTCATGCCGCGCGGCGCCGCTGCGGCGGCCGCGCCCGAGCCGGAGCCGGTCGCCGTCGCCGCGACGCCGCCGCCGATGGCGGCGGTCGCCGGTGGCGAGAGCCGCCGCTTCGAGCCGCTGAGCATGCCCCAGGTGGCGACGCCGCCGCCGCCGGTGTTCACGCCCGTCGCCGCGCCGCAGATGGAGGACGACGCGCCGGCCGCGCTCGAGCCCGACATCCGCCCCGGGACCGCCGGCTACCGCGCCGACGAGAATCCGAGCCAGGGCAGCGGTCTGCTGGTCGTGCTCGACGACGATCAGGACATGCCCGGCACGGACAGCCAGCGCAAGTCGACGGGCATGACCACCGGCCGCCGCAACGCCGACCTCAAGGTCGAGAACTTCGACGACGAGGACGGCGGCAGCAAGCTGCCGGATCTGCCGAAGCTCTGAGACGGTCGAAGGCCCGCAGCGCCGAGCGTGCGGGCAGAAGTCCCTAGTCATCCCGCCCGTCCGGCGAAGCTGCGCCGCGCATGGCCGAGCTCTACACGCTGCATCGTCTCACCATCGACGCGCCGGGCGCGCCGCTGTTCTCGGCCCTGGCCGAGAACGTCGCGGGGCTGAGCCGGCGTCAGGCGCGCGAGGCCGTCGCGGCCGGGCTGGTCCGCGTCGACGGCGAGCCCCAGCGCGAGCCCAAGGCCGCGCTGCCGCTGCGCCCGGTGGCGGTCGAGGTCGATCTGCGCCATGGCATCCGCAAGGTCCGCCTCGCCCAGATCCACGTCGGCGGCGACGCGGCCGCGGTCGAGCGGCCGTTCGCGATCATCCACGAGGACACCGAGCTGGTGGTCGTCGACAAGGCCGCCGGCGTGCTGTCGGCGCCGAACCTCAAGGGCGCCGAGGCCGAGCGCGGTCACGTGCCCGAGCTGCTGCGCGCGCACTGGCGCAAGCAGGGCCGGCGCGTGCCGTTCATCGGCACCATGCACCGCCTCGACCGCGACACCTCGGGCTGCCTGGTGTTCGCGCTGACCCGGCCGTCGCAGCGCATCCTCTCCGCGCAGTTCGCCGGCGGCGCGGCGTCGCGCATCTACCGCTGCATCGTCGCCGGCCAGCCGCACCGCGACGCGATGACCATCGATTCGCGCCTCGGCCGCGTCCACGCCAGCGGCAAGCGCGGCGCGGTCGACGACGACGCGCCAGGCAAGGACGCGATCACCCACATCCGCGTCCTGCGCCGCTTCGCGCTCGGCGCCGAGATCGAGGCCAAGCTCGAGACCGGCCGCACCCACCAGATCCGCATCCATCTCGCCTCGATCCGCTGCCCGGTGTTCGGCGACCGGGTCTACGGCAAGCGCGAATCGACGCGTCCGGGCGCGGTCCAGGCGCCCAAGGCGCCGCGGCTGATGCTGCACGCGGCCAAGCTCGAGCTCGATCACCCGGCCAACGGCAAGCGCCTGACCGTCGAGGCGCCGCTGCCCCAGGCGTATCGCGAGTTCATCGCCGCCATGGCCGCGATGCCGGGCGCGCCGCCGCAACCGCGCGCCGTCCCGCCGTTCCCGCCACCGCGCGTCCGTCCGGACGCCGATCCGGCGCAGGGCGAGGGCGACGATGCGCCGCAGCACCACGACGAGCGCCCGCGTCCCGCCGGCGGCGGCCGACGCGGCGGGCCGCGCCCGCGACGCGACGACGACCGCGCGCGTGGCGACCACGCCCGTCCGCGACGCGACGACGACCGCGCCGGCGGCGATCGCCCGCGCCGCCGTCCATCGCGCTGAGCGCTCCACGAGCGCGGCGCGCTTGCGCGTCGAGCGCGCGCGTCGCACGCTGATCCACCCATGTCGTGGCAGGCCCAGCTCAAGGCGATCAACTGGCTGCCGGCGGTGTTCGCGCTGGCGCTGACCGTCTTCGGCGTCGCCTTCGTCATCAGCGCCTGCTACGACCCCGACGCGGCGCTCGGCCTCGGTCCGGAGGCCAAGAAGCAGATCGTCTGGTTCGTGATCGGCCTCGCGGCGTGCACCTCGGTCGCGCTGGTCCCGCTGACCTTCTGGCGCCAGGCGGCGGTCCCGTCCTACGTGGCCTGCCTGGTCGTGCAGGGGCTGATGATCGCCGCCGCCGGATCGAGCCTCGTCCCGCGCGTGAAGGGCGCGCACAACTGGCTGGTGCTGGGCCCGCTGACGATCCAGCCGTCCGAGTTCATCAAGCTCGGCGTGCTCCTGTGCTGCGCCCGCGCGGTCGCGTCCTCGGGATTCGACGTCCGCCGCCTGTCTCATCTGGCGGGCGTGCTGGCGATCGCCGCCGTGCCGGCGCTGCTGCTGGCGCGCGAGGATCTCGGCAGCGCGCTGACGTTCCCGCCGCTGGCGATCGGCATGCTCTTCCTCGCCGGCATGCGGCCCGCGCATCTCGCCGGGCTCGCCGCGGCGACCGTGACGGTCATCGGCGCGGGCGTGCTGATGCTGCCGAAGGAGGGGCCCAAGGCCTACCAGTACCACCGCATCCAGGCGTGGTGGGATCCCGACCGCTACCGCCTCACCGAGGCCTACCAGACCACGCAGGCGATGCATTCCATCGGCTCCGGGCAATGGACCGGCGCCGGGTATCTCGAGGGCAATCTCAACCGCCTCGGCTGGCTGCCCGAGAAGCACACCGACCTGATCTTCGCGGTCGTCGGCGAGGAGTCCGGCTTCCTCGGCTCGACCTTCGCGCTCCTCCTTTTCCTCGGCTTTGGATGCGCCGGCGTCGCCTGCGCCGCGGCCAGCCGCGACGCGTTCGCGCGCGCGCTGATCGGCGGCTTCTCGTGCCTGATCATGGGCCAGGCGATGATCAATCTCGCGGTCGTGCTGGGGCTCATGCCGGTGACCGGGATCACCCTGCCGTTCATCAGCTACGGCGGATCGAGCCTGCTGGGGTCGTGGCTGGGCGTCGGCCTGGTCCTGTCGGCGACCGCGGCGCGCGGCCAGCGCGACAGCGTGCAGTGGCGCTAGGCGGGGGCACCGAGCCGGGGCTCGTCGCACGAAGCTCCGGCGAAGCGCGGTTCCGCGCCATCCGCTCGCGATTACGCTGCGTCCATGGACCTCGACGCTCTCATGCGCGGCCTCGGCCCGCTCAAGGATTCCCTGAACAAGGCCGACGCCGAGCGCGCGAAGCAGGTGTTCGAGGGCTCGTCCGGCGGCGGCGCGGTCAAGGTGCGGCTCAAGGGATCGCTGGCGATCGAGCGCGTGGCGATCGCGCCGGCCGCGGCCACGGCGGCGGGCGGCGATGTCTCGATGCTCGAGGATCTGGTCGCCGCGGCGTTCGACGACGCGCTGCGCCAGTACAAGGCGAAGTACGGCGCGACCGTCGACGAGCAGATGCAGAAGATGATGGCGGGCCAGGACCTGATGGGCCTGATGGGGCCGCTGATGGGCGGCCTCAAGCCCTGAATGAGCTGGGCGGGCGCCGCCGACGGCCGGCACGCGTCGTTGTCCGCGTTCCGCGCGGCGGCGATGCGCGACGATATCGCGGCGATGGCCGAGATCGCGCGCGCCGATCCGTCCTTCATCGCCGACGAGAATCCCGACGGCGTGCCGCTGGCCCGGTTGGCGCGGATCTACCGCCTGCAGACCTTCGCCCGCGAAGGTACCCTTGCCGATGTGGAGCGCGCCCTCGACCAGGATCCGGACCTCATCCATGAGCCCTGGACGGCGCGGCGCTGGCTGCCGCTCAGCCAGGCGATCTGGGGCGGCCGGCACGACATCGTCGAACGGCTCATCGCACGCGGCGCCGAGGTGCGCGCCACGGTCGACGGCGGCGTGACGATGCTCGCCATGGCGGCGGCTCGGCACGATGCGCGGGTCGCCGCGCTGCTGCGCGCGCACGGCGCGGGCTGAGCGAGGGGGCGCGAGCGCTGGGGCACCGTGGCGGCGTGCGGAAACGCAGCAGCCACTTGTCGGAATCAAAAACGCGAAGCATACTCCACCTCGACCGACTACCCCCGGTCCAAGCCCTCCTGGGTTAAGGAGTTCCCGTGCGCACAGCTGTCATCCTCGCGGCCCTGGCTGCCGGTTCGATGTCCAATCTCGAAGCGGCGGCCTACCTCGAGCGCCAGCCCGCGCAGGAAGTGCAGCTGGATCAGCTGCTGCATGCGCCGCAGGCCTACATGAACATGCGGGTCAAGTTCCGCTGCGTGTTCGTCGAGCACGGCGAGCTCTACGACCCGATCCACACCCAGTATTCGTCCGAGAGCTTCATCAACGTGGTGGCCTGGGACGACGATGCCCGAATCTGGGAGCCGGCGGTCCGCGCCAAGCCGGTCGCCAGCATGTACCTGTCGAAGGAGCGCGCGCCCCGGACCGACTTCGGCGACCTGCGCAAATACCAGCTGGTCGACATCACCGGCGAGGTCAGCTCGGCGTTCCGCAAGGTCCCGTGGGTCAACATCCACACCATCGAGCGCGTCGCCGACGCCGGCCGCTTCAGCGACGACTCGGTCTACCACATCGAGCAGGCCCAGCGGCTCGCCGCCGACAACGCGCGCGACCTGGCCGAGACCCAGTACGTCGCCGCGCTCGAGGAGGAGCTGCCGACCAACGGGCGGATCCTCATCGGCGACCTGCGCGCCCGCAACCTGATGGCCGCCGGCCGCGCCGGCGAGGCCGCCGCGATCCTCGAGCGTGCGCTGCGCGCCGCCGATCCGGACGAGGGCCACTCGCCGATCGGCGAGAAGGACCACGCCGCCCTGCACTACCAGCTCGCGCGCGCCAAGAACGACCTCGCGGCGAACGAGGCCGGCGACCAGGCGCGCAAGGACCTGTTCGCCCAGGCGGTCCAGCACGCCAAGGCCGCGATCCGCCGCGACCCGACCCAGGGCGACTACTACGCGACGCTCGGCATCGCCCACGCCGGCCTCGGCGAGTTCGACGACGCGCGCCAGCAGTGCGCGCTGGCGATCCGCATGCAGCCGAACAACGCCGAGACCCGGTGGTACCTCGGCCGCATCCTCGATCAGCAGGGCCAGCACGACGAGGCGATCGAGGCGCTGAAGAAGGCGATCGACCTGACGCCGAAGGACGCGCGCATGCACGCGGCCATCGCCAACGCCTACCTGCACCGCGGCCAGAAGGCCGGCGACAAGGGCGGCGCCGACGTCGGCACCGCGATGCGCGAGTACGACATCGCCATCCGCCTGAAGCCGAACGACGCCGAGCTGCTGCACGCCAGCGGCCAGGCGATGGAGGCCGCCGTCGCCTCGAAGGCCGAGATCCAGGTCGGCACGGCCAAGCAGGCGGCGACGCCGCAGATGGCGATCGAGCGCTACACCGCCGCCGCCGCCGCCAATCCCAACCATCTCGCCACCCACCTGTCGCTGGCCAAGGCCTACCAGGCCTCGGGCAACAACGAGGGCGCGGCCAAGCACCTCCAGGCCGCCGTCGAGATCGATCCCAAGGACGTCGGCCGCCTGACCGAGGTCGGCAAGTTCCTCGAAGGCATGGATCGCAAGGAGGAGGCCCTCGCGGTGTTCGAACGCGCGGCGAAGATCAACGGCAAGAACGCCGACCTCCAGTACCACATCGGCCATCTCGCGCTGCAGACCGGCGACGGCGCCAAGGCCGAGAAGGCGCTGGAGAAGGCGATCGACCTGAAGCCGCGCCACTTCGCCGCCCTCTGCGACCTGGCCGAGGTCAACCTCGCCGCCGGCGATCCCAAGGCCGCCAGCAAGCGCGTCTCGGTCGCCAGCGACGCCGCCCAGACCCCGGCGGACAAGGAGCGCGTCGCCGCGCTCAAGGCCAAGGTCGACGAGGCCCTGGCGAACCGCTGACGGTCGCGGCGCCCGCGGTGATCGGCGACGGGATGTTGCCGCACGATCGCGGGCGCGAATAGTCGGGTTCGTACGGCGTCGCCAACCGCCGGCAGGCCTGCATGCTCACCGAGCTCGTCGTCGCCAACCTGGTCATCGTCGCCAACGCCCGGCTGCTGCCGGGTGACGGCCTGACCGCGATCAGCGGCGAGACCGGCGCGGGCAAGAGCCTGATCCTCGACGCGCTGGCGCTGCTCGGCGGGGCGCGCGGCGGCGCCAAGCTGGTCGGCCCGCACGCCGCCGAGGCCAGCGTCACCGCGGTCATCCAGGTCGACGCCGCCACCGCCGTCCTCGCCGAGTCGCGCTGCGGCGTGCCGGCGGTCGACGGGCAGTTCATCCTGCGTCGCCGCCTCGCCGAAAGCGGCCGCAGCCAGGCCTGGATCAACGACCAGCCGGTGACGATCGCCGCGCTCAAGGCCTGCGCCGAGACCCTGGTCGAGATCCACGCCCAGCACGAGGCGCTCGCCCTGGCCGCGCCGGCGCGGCAGCTGGCGCTGATCGACGCCTACGGCGGGCACGGCGCGCTGGCGACCGCCTATCGCGCGGCGCATCGGCGCGCGCTCGACCTCGAGGCCGAGCTCGGCCGGCTCGACGGCGGCGAGCGCGAGAGCCTCAAGGAGCTCGACTTCCTGCGCTTCCAGAGCCGCGAGTTCGCCGCGCTCGCGCCCAAGGCCGGCGAGCTGGCGACGCTCGAGGCGCGCGTGCGCCTGCTGTCCGGAGCCGAGGAATGGCGCGCGCTCGCGGGCGAGGCCGCGGCCAAGCTCGGCGACGACGAACGCGCGGTCGCAACCGTGCTGTCGCGCTACGCGCGCAAGCTCAGCGAAGCCCCCGACCCCGAGCTCGCCGCCGCCGGCCAGGCCTGCATCCAGGCGCTCGAGCAGGTGCGCGACGCCGCCGCGCGCTGCGCGGACGCGGTCGAGCGCCTGTCCGGCGATCCGGGCGAGCTGGTCCGCGCGCAGGAGCGCCTCGACGGCTACTACCAGCTGATGCGCAAGCACGGCGATGGCGAAGCCGCGCTGATCAGCGCGTGGGAGCAGGTCGACCAGCGCATCGCCGCCCTCGAAGGCCTCGACCAGCGCCGCGCCGACGCCGCCGCCGCGCTCGAGGCCGCGCGCGCCGAGCGCGCCGCGATCGGCGATCAGCTCGCCAAGGCGCGCGACAAGGCCTTCGCCAAGCTCGCCAAGGCCGTGCACGCCGAGCTCGCCGACCTGGCGATGCCCAAGGCGCGCATCGCGCTGCGCCGCACCAGGCTCGCGATCCCCGGACCCGAGGGCATCGTCGACCAGGAGATCGAGGTCTGCACCAACCCGGGCCTGCCCGCCGGGCTGCTCGGCGAGATCGCCTCCGGCGGCGAGGCGTCGCGCCTGACGCTGGCCCTGGCGGTGGCCCTGGCGGAGCACGAACGCACGCCGGTGATCGTCTTCGACGAGATCGACTCCGGGGTCGGCGGCCGGCTCGGCCAGGCGATCGGCGCCAAGCTCGCCCAGCTCGGCCGCGGTCGCACCGTGGTCGCGGTCACGCACACGCCGCAGCTCGCCGCGCTGGCGCGCTCGCACTACGTCGTGCGCAAGTCGCAGGACGCGAAGCGCACCACGGCCGAGGTCAAGCCGGTGGCCGGCGCCGCGCGCGCGGACGAGATCGCCGAGATGCTCGGCGGCGGCAAGGCCGCGCTCGGCCAGGCCAAGGCGCTGCTCGCCGGCACCGCGGGGACGCCGGCGTGAGTCCCCAGGCGAGCTACCACGCCGCGCGCCAGGGCGACGCCGTCTACGTCCGGTCGAGCGGCCTGGCGAACATGAAGAACGCGCCGGTGCTCGACGCGTTCCTCGCCGCCGAGCTCGCCGCCGGCGCGCGCAAGGTCTACGTCGACCTCGCCGCCTGCACCGGCATGGATTCGACGTTCATGGGCCTGATGGTCGGCTTCGCGCGCCACTACGAGGACGCCGGCGGCACGCTCGCGATCGTCAACCCGGGCGCCAACAACCTGCGCCTGCTCAAGATGCTCGGCGTCACCGAGGTCGTGCGCGTCAGCGAGAGCCAGCGCCTCCCGCCCGACATCGACTTCGTGCTGATCGCCTCGGATCCCGACCTGTCGCCGACCGAGCGCGCCGAGCTGATCAGCCGCGCCCACCAGAACCTGATGCGCATCAGCGAGTCCAACAAGGCCAAGTTCAGCGCCTTCCTCGCCGCGATCGAGGCCGACCTCGCGCGCCTGCGCGGCGGCGGCCGCTGATCAGTCGGGTATCGCCAGCGAGAACGTCGCGCCCGCGCCGCTCGCCGAGGTCACCCAGATCCGCCCGCCGATGCGCTCGACGATCTTCTTGCAGATCGCCAGGCCGATGCCGGTGCCCGCGTATTCGCCGCGCGCGTGCAGGCGCTGGAAGACCTCGAAGATGCGCTGGTGGTACTCGGGCGCGATGCCGATGCCGTTGTCGCGCACGTGCAGGATCCACTCGCCCTCGCCGCGCTCGGCGGTGATCTCGACGACCGGCGGGACCTCGCCGCGGAACTTGAGCGCGTTGCCGATCAGGTTCTGGAACAGCTGGACGAGCTGCAGGTGGTGGAAGCGCAGCGGCGGCAGGTCGGCGTGGGTGATGGTCGCTCCCGCTTCGGTCACGGTCGAGCGCAGGTTGTTGAGCGCCTCGACCATCGCCTGCTCGCTCGGAACCGTCGTCGCCGGGCGCTCGCGGCCGCGGCCGGCGCGCGAGTAGGCGAGCAGGTCGTTGATCAGCGCGAGCATGCGCTGCGAGCCGTCGACCGCGAAGCCGATGTATTCCTGCGCCTTGGCGTCGAGGGTCTCGGCGTAGCGCCGCTTGAGCAGCGCGAGGTAGCTCGTGACCATGCGCAGCGGTTCCTGCAGGTCGTGCGACGCGATGTAGGCGAACTGCTCGAGCTCGGCGTTCGACGCCGTCAGCTGGTCGGCGTGGCGCGCCAGGGCCTCGTCCACCTGGTGGCGGACGGTGACGTCCATGCACACGCCGGAGAGCCGTAACGGCTTGCCATCGGCGCCGGCGCAGACCTGGCCGCGATGCGCGACCCAGCGCACGCCGTCCCCGACGCGGACGCGGAACTCGGCGAGGAACTCGCCGCGCTCCGCCAGCGCGCGCGCGAAGGCGGCGGCGACGGTGTCGCGATCGCCTTCGTGCACCAGCCCGATGAACTGGGCGCGGGTCAGCGGCGCCGGGCCCGACAGCCCGAAGATCCGTTCGACCTGGTCCGAGCAGGTCACGCGATCGTTCGCGACATCCCAGTTCCAGATGCCCATGCGGCCCGCGCGCAGCGCGAGGCGCAGGCGCTCGTCGCCCTGCTCGAGCGAGGCGATCGCCTGTTCGACGGCGGCGCGCGCCTTGCGCTCGGCCTCGTAGAGGCGCGCGTTGTCGAGCGCGGTCGCGGCCTGGGCGGCGATGCCGCCGAGCATGGCCTCGTGCCGCCGGGTGAAGGCGTCGGCGCGGTCGTGGCCGAAGAACAGGCCGCCGACCACGGCCCCGCCGCGCGACACCACCGGCACCGCCATGAAGCTGCGCACGATCCAGGCGTCGACCTCGATCGGCCCGGCGAAGCGCGGATCGGCGGCGATGTCGGCGACGCGCAGCATCGCGCCGTGGCGCAGGGTCGGTTCGAACAGCTCGCCCGCGCGCGCGTCCATGGCGGCGAAGCGCTCGCGGGTGAGGCCGATCAGCGCGCTCGCCTGGGCGCCGACCCCGGCCTCCAGGCCGCGGCCCTCCGGCCAGCAGGGGAGGAACGCGCCGAAGCGCGCGCCGAGCAGGTCGGTGCCAGCGTCGGTGACCTCCTGCATGACCCGCGCGGCGTCGAGCTCGCTGGCCAGGGTCAGGCCGATGTCGTGCAGCGTCTCGGCCTCCTGGCGCACGTGCTGGGCCTCGTGGACGAGCTGGGCGTTGTCGATCGTCAGCGCGAGGCGGCGCGCGATCTCGCCGGCCACGAGGCGGTCGTCGTCGGCGAACGGCGCGCCGAAGCGCGCGAACGACACCACGCCGATCGCGCACGCACGCGCGACCAGCGGCACGGCGATGAACGCCGCGCGGCCCGCATCGCCGTGGGCGACCTCCGCCTCGCCGGCGCGCATGTCCTTGAAGGCGCGCGCGATGACCTCGCCGGCGCGCAGCCGCTGCAGGACCTCGAAGCGCCCGCCCTCGGCCTCGCCGCCGCAGGCCTGGCGGTGCAGCGATCGGTCGCAGGAGACGAGATCGAGCGCGCACCAGTCGGCGAACAGCGGCGCGCAGCCGCGCACCGCTGCCGCGGCGAGGTTGATGCCGTTGTCGCCGCCCGCGGCGAGCGCCGCGCCGACGTCGCACAGCAGGCGCAGGCGCTGCTGCTCCGTGTCCGCGTAGGTCATCATCGCGACTGCAGCATCATGCGGGGTGTCCGGTCGGGACGGGATGGTTCCAGACCGCGTGCGCCCTGCCCGTCATTAGCGTGAAGCTTCAACGCGCCGCGCGGGAGACGCGGCCGCGACCGGGGCGATGCGGCCTACCCGACGAGCGCCTCGACCCGCGCCAGCGGCTCGGCGAGGCGTCGGGCATCGGCGGCGACGACCGTGATGTGCCCGACCTTCCGTCCGGGGCGCGAGGCCTTGCCGTACAGGTGCAGGTGGGCGCCCGGTATGGCGAGCACCGCGGCCGGCGCCGGGATCGATCCGATCAGGTTGACCATGGCGGCGGCGCCGTTGACCGCCGTCGATCCGAGCGGCAGGCCGACCACCGCGCGCAGGTGGTTCTCGAACTGGCTGGTGACCGCGCCCTCGATCGTCCAATGGCCCGAGTTGTGCACGCGCGGCGCCATCTCGTTGCCGAGCAGCCGGCCCTGGTGGACGAAGAACTCGATGGTCAGCACCCCGACGTAGGCGAGCGCATCGAGGATGCGCCGCATCGCCGCCTCGGCCGCTGGCTGCAGGGCGTCCGCGCCCGGCGCCGGCGCGAGCGAGCGGTGGAGGATGCCGGCGCGATGGACGTTCTCGACCAGCGGGTAGAAGACGCAGGCGCCGTCCTGCGCGCGCACGCCGATCAGGGAGACCTCGCGCTCGAACGGGACGAAGGCCTCGAGGATGGACGGCGCGCCGCCGACCGCGCGCCACGCCGCGTCGAGCGCGGCCTCGTCGCCGGCGCGCAGCACCGCCTGGCCCTTGCCGTCGTAGCCCATGCGCCGGGTCTTGAGCACCGCCGGCGCGCCGATCTCGGCGATGGCGCGCGCCAGCCCGGCGCGATCGTCGACCGCGCGCCACGGCGGCACCGCGAGCGCGTGCTCGGCGAACAGCGTCTTCTCGCTGACCCGGTCCTGGGCGCGCGCCAGCGCCGCGGGCGGCGGGTGCACCGGCACGCGCGCGGCCAGGGCGCGCGCCGCCGTCTCGGGCACGTTCTCGAACTCGAAGGTCACCGCGTCCATGCCGGCGGCGAGCCGCTCGAGCGCCGCGGCGTCGTCGTACGCGGCGCGGATGTGCTCGGCGCAGTGCGCGGCGGGCGCATCGGCGCCGGGATCGAGCACGCGCACGCGCAGGCCGAGCGGATAGCCGGCCAGCGCCAGCATGCGCCCGAGCTGTCCGCCGCCGAGGATGCCGACGCGGGCGGTGACGGCGCCGTCGCCGGTCATGCGCCGGTGCGCGCGGTGCCGGCGCTGCGCGGATCGGGCTGCGAGAGCACGGCCTCGGTCTGCCGGGTGCGGTAGAGCTTGAGCGCCGCGAGCAGATCCGGCCGGGTGCGGCCGACGATCGCCGTGGCGAGCAGCGCGGCGTTGATCGCCCCGGCGCGACCGATCGCCATGGTGCCGACCGGGATGCCGGCGGGCATCTGCACGATCGAGAGCAGCGAATCCATGCCGTGCAGCGCCTTCGACTCGACCGGGACGCCGAGCACCGGCAGGAGGGTCTTGGACGAGCACATGCCGGGCAGATGCGCCGCGCCGCCGGCGCCGGCGATGATCACCTCGATGCCGCGGCCCTCGGCGTCGGTCGCGTACTGGAACAGCAGGTCGGGGGTGCGGTGGGCGGAGACCACGCGGCATTCATGCGCCACGCCGAGCGATTCGAGCGTCGCGGCGGCGTGCTGCATGGTCTCCCAGTCGCTGGCCGATCCCATGATGACGCCGACGAGCGCGGGCATGCGACGAGTGTGCTCGCTGCGCCGAGCGGGCAAGGCACGGCGGCCGGGTCTGCCGAGCGCGGCGGCGTCAGCGGCGGTATCCTCCCGGCCGTACCGTCACCAGGAGCCGCCCATGCGCATCGCCGTGCTCGTCGTCCTCGCCGCCGTCGCGTGCGCCGGCGAGGGCGTGACCGTCGGCTCGGGCGCCCACGTCTACGACGTCGACGACCGCTGGGCCAAGCTGCCCCCGGGCGTCGCCCTGGGCTACACGCACGCCATCGCCGTCGATCGCGCGGGCAACGTCCACGTCTTCAACGAGAGCCCGCACGCGGTCGCGGTGTTCGCGCCCGACGGCCGGTTCGTGCGCTCGTGGGGCGCCGAGCTCTTCCCCGGCGCGCACGGCCTGACCCTGGTCGAGGAAGCCGGCGAGGAGGTGCTGTATCTCGCGGTCGAAGCGCAGCACCGGGTGGTCAAGGCGACCCTCGCCGGCGAGATCCTGTGGTCGCTCGGATATCCGACCGAAGCGCAGGTCTACGCCAGCGCCGAACCGTACCGGCCGACCTGGGTCGCCGTCGCGCCGAACGGCGACTTCTACGTCACCGACGGCTACGGCGCCGGGTACATCCATCACTACCGGCAGGATCGGACCTGGGTCCGCACCTTCGGCGGCGGCGGTGCCGAACCCGGCAGGTTCCAGACGCCGCACGGCGTGATGATCGACGCGCGGCGCGATCCGGCGGTGCTGCTGGTCGCCGATCGCGAGAGCCATCGCATCCAGGTGCTCGGACTCGACGGCACGCCCGTCTCCGTGATCCCGCCAGCGGGCGCGGAGCCCGCGGAGCAGCTCCTGCGACGGCCATGCAGCTTCGCGGTCGACGGCGACCGGCTGGTGGTCGCCGACCTCTGCGGTCGCGTCACGCTGCTCGGGCGCGACGGCGCGCTGCTCGCGCAGCTCGGCGCGGAGGTCGAGATCTGGACGCGCGGCGGCTGGCCGAACCTGCCGCCGCAGACCTGGGCCGCCGGCGAATTCATCGCGCCGCACGGCGTGGCGGCCGATGCCGCCGGCAACATCTACGTCGCCGAATGGACGGGCCCGGGGCGCATCACCAGATTGTTGAAACGGAAGTAGCAGCGATGGGCTGCGAGCGCCGCACGGCGCCATGCTCGGCTTCACGACGATGGCTGGGCGTCGTGGCGATGGATCTCAACGGTCGCGTCGCTCGTCGCGGCCTCGCTGCGCGCGCGAGGCGCGGCCCACGCGTGCCCACCCGCTCGGCGGGCGGCCGTGGTGCTTGCGGAAGACGCGCGCGAAATAACGGCGATCGGCATAACCGACACGGCGGGCGCACTCGCCGACGGTGAGCCCGTGCGCGAGCAGGCGCGCCGCCCAGTCCATCTTGAAGCGCTCGTGGAGCCGCTGCACGCCGATGCCGAGCCCGTCGCGGGCGCGGCGGCACAGCGTCGTGCGCGAGACGCCGAAGCGCGCCGCGATGGCGCCGAGGTCCGTGGGCTCGTGCACGTGCGCGCGCAGATCGTCCTCCAGCGTGGCCGCGGTCAGCGTCGGTGCCTGGCGCTCGCCGAGCATCGCCGTCCGCAGCGCCGCCAGCGCCTCCGCGAGCAGCGCCTCGGCCTGGCCGACCTCCGCCGGCAGCTCGTCGCGATGCAGCCTGCCCATGCGCCTGAGCGCGTCGGCGACCGCCGCCGCCGCGGCCGATGGGAAGAACCGCGCCGGCGCGGCGGCGAGGACGGCGCCGGCGACCGCGGTCGCATAGCGCCCGGCGAAGCGCGTGTAGTAGTGCAGGTACGGGTCGCGCGGGTCCGCCATCAGCACTCCGCGCCGGTCGGGCGGGACCAGGCCGACCATGCCGGCCACGATCGGGATGTCGCCGTCGGGTCCGCGGTAGACGCCGCGGCCCGCGACGAAGGCGGTGAGCATGAGGTCGTCGCCGCGGGTGCCGGGCGTCGAATGCCAGGCCTCGCGATCGATGCAGCCGGCGGTGCGCACGCGGTAGGGCGGTTCCGGCATCGGCATGCGGTCATTGGACCGATCCTCCACCCGGTGGACAGGACTTTCACCGCCCAAACACGTCCCGGTCATACGCTAGCGGTTCGATCGCACCCATTCCCGGAGCCCAAGCCATGCGTGGACCCAAGGTCGTCATCCTCGGCGCCGGCAGCTTCTTCTTCGGCCGACCGGTCATCTGGAACATGGCCATGCGCGAGGCGCTGCGGACCGGCACGCTCGCCCTGGTCGACACCGATGCGGAGACCCTCTCGACGATGGAGCGGCTCGCCCGGCGCGTGTTCGACCACCTGAAGGTCCCCACGCGCATCGAGGCCAGCACCGACCGCCGCGACGTCCTGCCCGGGGCAGACTTCGTGATCCCCTCGTTCAGCCACCGCAACGCCCACTACCGCGGGATCGACTGCCGGATCGCCGCGAAGCACGGCGTGCGCATGTGCTCGGGCGACACCATCGGGCCGGGCGGCATCTTCCGCGCGCTGCGCGAGATCCCGAAGCTCATCGACATGGCGCGCGACGTCGAGCGGCTGTGCCCGTACGCGTGGATGATCAACTTCGTCAATCCCAGCACCGTCCTCGGCATCGCGCTGGCCAAGTACGCCCCGGCGGTGCGCAGCTTCGCGCTGTGCGACGGTCCCCACGAGCCGTACATCTCGCTGCGCATCCTCAAGACCGTCGGGGTCCTGCCCCAGGACGCGCAGGCCATCCCGCCCGAGGTGCAGGCGCGCCTCGACCTGGCGCTCACCGGCGTGAACCACTTCTCCTGGATCGTGCGCCTGCGCTACGACGGGAAGGACCTGCTGCCGACCCTGCGCGAGCGCGTGGCCGAATGGTCGGCGAAGGAGCGGAGCGAGGCGGCTCAGCAGAAGAACGCCCTGGACGTCCACCAGAACGCGCATGCCAAGGCGTTGTTCAACTCGACCTACGCCCTGGAGCTGATGGACCTGTTCGGCGCATTCCCCGACTGCATGGCGCACACCAAGGAGTACGTGCCGTACTGGCAGGGCCACGGCAGGACGCCGGCCGATCCCGCCGTGCTGTCGATCTTCGATGCCGAGGACCGGCAACGGAAGATGGACGAGCGCCGCGCCGTCACGCGCGCGTACGCCGACGGCACGCGCCCGATCGAGCAGTTCATCAGCGAGGGCGGTGGCGACCACGCCACCGATATCGTCGAGTCGATGTGGGGCGGCATGGGCAAGGTGTTCCGCGTCAGCACGCCGAACCGCGGCGCGGTCGCCAACATGCCCGCCGACGCCTACCTCGAGCTGGCCTGCCACGTGGACATGGCGCGCGTGCAGCCGCTGCCGGTGGGCGATCTGCCTGTCGGTGTGCGCGGCCTGTGCCAGCGCGTCCTCGACTGCCACGAGATCACCGCCGACGCCGCGGTCGCCTGCGACCGGTCGCTGCTGCTGCGCGCGTGCGCCCTGGATCCGATCATGCCCAACCTCGGGGACAACGAGCGGATGGTCGATGAGCTGCTCGAGGCGGAGCGCGACGGACTGCCGGACGCGTGGTACGCCGAACCGCGCGCAGGGGCCGCTGGGGCGATCTGACCAGAGAGGCGGGGGGCTGGCGATCGCCAGCCCCCCGAGGTCCCTCAGATACGCGTGCGACGCGTGGTCGTGGTGCGCGTCGTGACGAGCGCCGAGCGGCGCGGGCGCGAGGCGCGACCGACGGCGGCCTGCACCTTGCCGACCGCCTTCTGCAGCTTGCCCTTCAACTGGCGACCGGTGTTGCCGGTCACGGCTCCGACGATGTCGTTGCCCTTGCCTCGGACCTGCTTGCCGCGTCCGACGACGATGTTTCCCTTGCGCATGACGTCTCCTAGCCGGCCATACTACACGTCATCGCGTACGTGTGGGCTTTGCGCCGGCTTGCTTGCACACGCCGGCTTGATCGCCCGCGTCGCGCGGCGACGGTCGTCGCGTGGATCGCCATCCCGATCTGAAGACCGTCGACCGCGTGATCGCCATCGCGCGCGGGCTCGCGCTCGGTTGGCGCGGCGTCGCGGTGGTCGCCGACGTCGATCTGACCGTGCGCGCGGGCGAGTGGTGGCTGCTGCTCGGGCGCAACGGCTCGGGCAAGTCGACCTTCCTGCGCGCGCTGATCGCGTCGCTCGCGGGTTCGGGTCCCGCCTCGGGCGACGCCCGGCCGCTGGCGGGCACGGTCCAGGTCAACCGCGACCTGGTGTGGGACGGCATCGGCTATGTGCCGCAGCGCCTCGATCTCGACGAACGCCTGACGACCACGGCGCGCGAGTTCGTCGCGACCGGCCTTGCGGGGTCGCAGACCACGCGGCGCGAGCGCGAGCAGGCCATCGACTGGTCGATGACCGCGGTCGGCCTCGGCGGCTGCGCCGATCGCGACCTGCGCGCGCTGTCCGTCGGCCAGCGCCAGCGCGCCGCGGTCGCGCGGGCGCTGGCGCGGCGGTCGCCGCTGCTGGTGCTGGACGAGCCGACCTCGGCGCTCGACGAGGACGGCGAACGCGCCCTGCTCGATCTGATCGCCGATCAGGTCCGGCGCGAGCAGGTCGCGGTGGTCATGGTCACGCACGACGAGGGCGCGGCGCGGCGTCACGCGACGCACTGGTGTCGTTTCGATCGCGGCCGGCACGCGTCCGGCGCGTACCCGCGGGTCGGCGACGCCGCCCCGCCGGTCGCCGCGGAGCGACCATGATCGACGAGCTGCTCGCGCAGTGGCCGCTGTTCTGGCGCGCCTGGGTCGGCGGCGCCCTGATCGCCGTCACCCTGGCGGCGCCGGGCGTCCTGGTGGTGGCGCGGAGGCGGGTGTTCCTCGGCGCGGCGGTGGCGCAGGCGGCGACGCTGGGCGTGGCGCTCGGCCTGGTGATCGGCGACCTCGGGCTCGGCGTCGTCGGCGCCGACGGCCATGGCCACTCCCACGGGCACGGCCATGGCTCGCCCATCCTGCCCACGGCGCTGGCGCTGATCGCCGGCGTCGTCGCCGCGATCGCCATCGGCCGCCGCGATGGCGACGATGCGCGGACCGCCTGGGTGTTCCTCGCCGCGTCGGCGCTCGCCCTCCTCGTCCTGGCCAAGAGCCCGCACGGGATGAAGGAGGTCGAGCACCTGATGGCGCCGAGCCTGATCGCCGCCGGCACCGCCGAGGTCGTGGTCTTCGCGGTCGCCGCGCTCACCACCCTGGCGGTCGGCTGGTGCGCGCGCGAACGCCTCGTGCTGCTCGCGATCGATCCGGCGATCGCCCCGGCCCTCGGCATCGATCGCGGCCGCTGGGATCTCGGCCTGCACGCCTGGCTGGGCGCATGCCTCGCGCTCGCGATCCACGCCGGTGGGCTGATGTACGCGTTCGGTTGCCTGGTCCTGCCGGCGCTCGCGGCGCGCGGCGCGTGCCGCACCGTGCGCGGGCAGCTGATCGCCGCGCCGCTGATCGCGGGGGCGGCGGCGCTGACGATGGCGATGGTCGCCGATCGCTGGGACCTGCCTCCCGGCCAGCTCACGGTCGCCGTGCTCTGCGGGCTGGTGGTCGTCGCCCGCGGCATCCGCGCCCTGCGGCGATGAAGGCGCCGCGTCCGTCGGAGGGCGATCGACGGTGTTTCGCGGCCGCTGATTTCGCCAACGCCGCATCCGTGCGATGGGTATCACCGTAGACCAGACGAGGAGGACCGATGCCTGTCCCTGCCGTCCTGCGTGCGCTCGCGCATGGAGCGCTCATCGTCCTGCTCTGCGCCATCGTCGCGACCACCGCGCTCGCCGCCGCGGAGGACGAAGCCCCCGCCAAGGCCGAGAACGCGGTCGATCCGTTCGACGGCAAGCCGATCGATCCGGAGATCAAGCCGGTCTCGCTGACCGTGGCCGGACGTACCTGGGTGATCGGCTTCAGCAGCGAGGCGAACAAGCGCGCCGCGCAGGCCGACCCGCGCAAGGCCATCGAGCTGCATCGCCGTCGCAGCGGCGACGCCAAGGACGAGAGCCAGAAGCCGGCGCAGCGCTGAGGGGCGCCGACGGCGTCTGGTCGATCGCGGTCGCAGATCGCCGGAAATGAAAGGAGCCGCCCCCGGAGGGGCGGCTCGTTATCGGTCGGTCGTGTCGTCGCGTCGTCGGCGGTTTCTGGTCGCGTGTGCGCGACCGTTTTGAGCCTCGGATCGCACCAATCAGATCAATGCCACTCGGTCCCGTTCCACTCCACTCGATTCCGATCCATTCCGATCCATTCCAGCCAGTCCACCCGGCGCTGCATCCACTTCCGCGCCGTCATCCCTGCGATGACGTCGGCGATCCTGGCGAGCCGAGCCGCTTCCGCGACGCCTTCGGCCAGCGGCTTCAACAGCCGCGGTGGTCCGGTCAAGCGCCCCGTCGAGCGGTCCGGGGGATTGAGCCGAGAGTGGAGGCCCTACGATCCGCGGCTCTGCCGCGCGTCCTCGCGCGGCGCGGTTCCACGGAGACCAGGCCTCGTGACGAGCGATCAGCCGCCGAAGACGCGCAGCAGCGACGTGATCGAGGTCCACGAGACCTTCGTGTCGCGCCTGCGCCGGCGCATCATCGGCGCGCCGCGCGATCTGCGCGACAAGTCGATGTACCACGCGCTGATGCTGACCCCGTTCCTCGCCTGGGTCGGCCTGGGCTCGGACGCGCTGTCGTCGTCGGCGTACGGTCCCGAGGAGGGCTTCAAGCACCTCGGCGGCCACGGCTACCTGGTCGTCGTGCTGGCGCTGGCCACGGCGGTGACGGTGACGCTGCTGTCCTCCGCCTACAGCAAGCTGATCGAGCACTTCCCCAACGGCGGCGGGTATGGCGTCGCCAGCCGTCTGCTCGGCCCGCACGTCGGCCTGCTGTCCGGCTGCGCGCTGCTCATCGACTACGTGCTGACGATCGCCATCTCGATCGCGGTCGCCGGCAAGGCGATCTTCAGCTTCCTGCCGGAGGGCTGGCGACCGTACACGCTCTGGGCGGACCTCGGGATCGTGGTCGTGCTGACGGCGCTGAACCTGCGCGGCGTGAAGGAATCGGTGCTGGTGCTGCTGCCGATGTTCCTGCTCTTCCTGGCCACGCACCTGGTCCTGATCGCGATGGGGCTGATCCTGCACGCGCCGCAGGCGGGCGAGACCGCCGCCCAGTGCGCGGCGCAGCTCGACGGCGACCTCACCGGCATCGGCATCGTCGGCATCATCGGCGTCTTCCTGCACGCCTACGCGCTCGGCGGCGGCACCTACACCGGCATCGAGGCGGTGTCGAACGCGCTGCCGCTGATGCGCGAGCCGCGGGTCCAGAACGCCAAGCGCACGATGATGTACCTGGCCGTGTCGCTGGCGATCACCGCCGGCGGCCTGCTGCTGTGCTACCTGCTGTGGAACGTGCAGACCGAGCCGGGCCGGACGCTCAACGCCGTGCTCTTCGACGCCATCGCGGCCGGCATGCCCGGCGGGCACGCGCTGGTCGTCGCGGCGCTGGTCTCCGAGGCGACGCTGCTGCTGGTCGCCGCGCAGGCCGGCTTCATGGGCGGGCCGCGCGTGTCGGCGAACATGGCGGTCGACTCGTGGCTGCCGCACGGCTTCTCGTCGATGTCCGAGCGCCTGACGATCGAGAACGGCATCCTGATCATGGGCGGGGCGTCGCTGGTGGTGCTGTGGTTCTCCGATGCCTTCGTCCCGGCGCTGGTGCTGGCCTACACCATCAACGTCTTCGTGACCTTCCTGCTGACCATGGCGGCGATGTTCCGCTTCTGGTGGCGCCAGCCGGGCAACCCGGCGCGCCGCCGGCGCCTGGTCCTCTACGCCGCGTGCTTCCTGCTCTGCGCGACGATCCTGGCGGTGACGGTGTGGACCGCGATCACCGACGAGCACGTGCGCACCGGCGGCTACCTGCTGATCGCGACGCCGGTCCTCTACCTGCTGTGCCTGGGCGTGCGCCGCCACTACCGCGTGGTGACGCGCAAGGCGAGCGCGCTGTACGCGCAGTTCGGCGAGCTGCCGCAATCGGACGATCCGCCGCCGCCGCTGAACCCGTCGCAGCCCACCGCGATCGTGCTGGTCGGCTCGTACGGCGCGCTCGGCATCCACACCCTGCTCAACGCGCTGCGCGTCTTCCCCGGCCACTTCGCCAACGCGGTGTTCGTCTCGGTCGGCGTCATGGACTCCGGCGTGTTCAAGGGCGAGGACACCATCGAGGAGCTGCGCCAGCGCACCGAGGGCACGCTCAAGCAGTACCAGCGCCTGGCCACCGGCCTCGGGCTGCCGTCGGCGTACCACTTCGCGGTCGGCACCGACGCGGTCGACGAGGCCGAGAAGCTGTGCCTGAAGATCGCCAAGCAGTACCCGCGCTGCGTGTTCTTCGCCGGACGGCTGATCTTCCAGGACGAGCGCTGGTACCACCGCCTGCTGCACAACAACACGGCGCACGCGGTGCAGAAGCGCCTGCACTGGGCCGGCAAGGCGATGGTCATCATGCCGGCGCGGATGAACTGATCTCCGCCGAGCTTCGCGCTTCCCGCTCAGTCACCGTGCGTGGCGCCGGTCGCGTGCTGCCAGGCGTGGCGGATGTGGTGGACGATCTCGTCGACGCCGACGCCCATCTTGACCTGCGCGAAGACCAGCGGCCCCGTCCCGCGCATCTTCTTCGCGTCGCGATCCATCACCGCCAGGTCGGCGCCGACGGCGTCGGCGAGATCGGTCTTGTTGATGACCAGCAGGTCGGACTGGGTGATCCCCGGCCCGCCCTTGCGCGGCACCTTGTCGCCGCCGGCGACATCGATGACGTAGATGATGTAGTCGGCGAGCTCGCGCGAGTAGTTGGCGGCGAGGTTGTCGCCGCCGGATTCGATCAGCAGCAGCTGCGGCGCGAAGCGCGCGTGCAGCTCCTCGAGGGCGAGCAGGTTGGCGCTGATGTCCTCGCGGATCGCCGCGTGCGGGCAGCCGCCGGTCTCGACCGCGCGGATGCGCTCGGCCGGCAGGGCCTGGTTGCGGATCAGGAACTCGCCGTCCTCCCGGGTGAAGATGTCGTTGGTCACCGCGGCGATCTCCATGACGTCGCGCAGGCGGCGGCAGAGCTGCAGCATCAGCGCGGTCTTGCCGCTGCCGACGGGGCCGCCGATGCCGACGGTGAAGGCGCGCTCGCCGAGATCGCGCGGCAGCGGACGGTCGCGCTCGTGGTAGCGCCCGGGATGGTCGTGGTGGTCGTGGCTGCCGTGCATGGTGGCCTCAGGTGTTGAACAGGCGTGAGTAGAGCCGGTCGTGCTGCGCGTGGACGAGGTCGACGAGCGGCGCGGTCGTCGCGGCGTCGCCGACATCCGGCGGCTCGCGCGCGGCCAGCTCCTCGCCGCGCGCCGCGAGCCGCGCCTGCATGGCCTGCGCCGCGAGCGGTCCGACGACGCCGAGCCGCACCGCCGACGACACCAGCCCGCGCAGATGCTGGAAGAGGAACAGCCGCCGCGCCGATCGCGGATCGAGCGCCAGGCTGGCCGCGACCCGGCCGAAGCACGGCGCGAGATGGCCCGGCAGCCCGTCGCGGCGCAGCGTCGCCTTGAGCGCGATGAGCTCCGGCGCGGCGAAGGTGGCGGCCGCGGTCGCGATCAGCGCCTGGCCCTGGGCGCGGCTCGCGCGGTTGGCGACGTGGTTGGACAGCTGCGCATCGTGACGGCGATCGAGCAGGACGAACGCGTCGCCATCGCGCAGCGATGCCGCGACGTACGGCAGGCCGAGCGCGGCGACGCTGGCCAACGCCTGCGCGATGACCGCTTCCAGGCCGATCGCGGCGATCAGGCCGGCCTGCGCCGCGGCCTCGAGACCGCCCGAATGGACGAAGCCGCCGGTCGGGAAGGAGCTGTCGGCGAGCTGCCACATCAGCCAGTCGCTCACGGCGTCTGTCCATTGGCGCGCAGCGAGCGGCGGAAGAAGCGTTGGGCATCTGCGCGCAGCCCCATCAGCGGCGGCGGCGGCGGGAAGCAGTCCGGCGGGCAGTCCCGGCAGCCGTCGCCGAGCGCGAGCACGAGATCGAAGGTGCGCCGCGGCGCGCCGGTCAGGTACCGTCCGCGGTGCACCGACCATGCGTGGAACAGCAGGCCGTCGCCGGCGCGCAGGGCGATGCGCCGCGCCGGCACGGCGACGTCGAGCCGCTCGCGGCGGGCGCGCGATTCCTCGGGCGTATCCGCGCGCGCATGCGATCCGGGCGCGATCTCGAGGTGGTCGTCGTCGACCAGCGCGACGCGCAGGTGCAGCCCGTGCGACGCCGAGCGGATCGCGTCCTCGCCCGCGAAGCCGCGCATGAACTGGCAATCGCGGTGCCAGTCGCCGTTCCACGAGCGCGCCCGCGGCTCGCTGAAGTACTGGGTATTGACGAAGATCGCGGTGTCGCCGGCGATCAGCGCCGCGTCCGCCGTGGCGCGCGCGACCCAGCCGAGCAGCTCGCGCAGGTCGCCGTCGCGTCCGGCGAACCAGCGCGGATCCGTGAGGTAGGCGAGATTGGTCGTGTCCTCGGGGCACGGCCCGGCGCAGCGCTCGGCGGCGCGGTCGACGATCGCGCGCAGGCGCGTGCGCGCGCGCACGTCGAGCCAGCGCGGCAGCACGGCGAAGCCGTCGCGGCGGTACGCCGCACGCTGATGGGCGAGCACGTCCATGGTCAGAACAGCGCGTAGCGCTGGCTCAGCGGCAGCCGCTTGGCGGGCTCGCACCACAGGCGCTCGCCGTCGGCCTCGACGCGGTAGGTCTCGGGGTCGACCGTGATCCGCGGCGTCGCGTCGTTCAGGCGCATGTCGCGCTTGCCGATGCCGCGGCAGCGGCGCACCGCCTCCACGCGCTTGTGCAGTCCGAGGCGCGCAGCGATGCCGCCGGCGTGCGCGACCCGCGAGACGAACGCCAGCGAGGTCGCGCCGGTCGCGCGGCCCAGCGCGCCGAACATCGGCCGCATCGCCACCGGCTGCGGCGTCGGGATCGACGCGTTGGCGTCGCCCATCTGCGCCCAGGCGATGAAGCCGCCCTTGAGCACCAGCTCGGGCTTGGCGCCGAACAGCGCCGGCCGCCACAGCACGAGATCGGCGAGCTTGCCGACCTCGACCGAGCCGACGGCGTGGCCGACGCCGTGGGCGATGGCCGGGTTGATGGTGTACTTGGCGACGTAGCGGCGGATGCGCAGGTTGTCGTTCTCGCCGCGCTCCCCGCTCAAGCGCCCGCGCTGGCGCTTCATCTTGTCGGCGGTCTGCCAGGTGCGCGTCGCGACCTCGCCGACGCGGCCCATGGCCTGCGAGTCGGACGAGATGATCGAGATCGCGCCGAGGTCGTGCAGGATGTCCTCGGCGGCGATGGTCTGGTCGCGGATGCGCGACTCGGCGAAGGCGACGTCCTCCGGGATGTCCTTCGAGAGGTGGTGGCAGACCATGAGCATGTCGAGGTGCTCGTCGATGGTGTTGACGGTGAACGGGCGCGTCGGGTTGGTCGACGACGGGATCACGTTCGGCTGGCCGCACACCACGAGGATGTCGGGCGCGTGGCCGCCGCCGGCGCCCTCGCTGTGGTAGGTGTGGATCGTGCGGCCCTTGAGCGCGGCGATCGAATGCTCGACGGCGCCGGATTCGTTGAGCGTGTCGGTGTGGATGGTCGCCTGGACGTCGAACTCGTCGCACACCGTCAGGCACGCGTCGATCGCCGCCGGCGTGGTGCCCCAGTCCTCGTGCAGCTTGAGGCCGATCGCGCCGCCATGGATCTGCTCGACCAGCCCCGTGGGCTTGGCGCTGTTGCCCTTGCCGGTGAATCCCATGTTCAGCGGCAGCGCGTCGCTCGCCTGCAGCATCAGCGCGAGATGGCGCTCGCCCGGCGTGCAGGTCGTCGCGCAGGTGCCGGTCGCCGGCCCGGTGCCGCCGCCGATGAACGTGGTGATGCCGCTGGCGATGGCTTCGTGCGCCTGCTGCGGGCAGATGAAGTGGATGTGCGAGTCGATGCCGCCGGCGGTGACGATCAGGTGCTCGCCGGCGATGACCTCGGTGGTGACGCCGATGACCATGCCGGGCGTGACCCCGGCCATGACGTCCGGATTGCCGGCCTTGCCGATGCCGATGATGAGGCCGTCCTTCACGCCGATGTCCGCCTTGACGATGCCGGTCCAGTCGACGATCAGCGCGTTGGTGATGACCAGGTCGAGGGCGTCGCGCTGCGCGGCGCCGCAGGCCTGGCCCATGCCGTCGCGGATCACCTTGCCGCCGCCGAAGGTGCACTCGTCGCCGTAGACCGTGTGGTCGCGCTCGACCTCGAGCCACAGGCAGGTGTCGCCGAGGCGCACGCGGTCGCCGGTGGTCGGGCCGTAGAGCGCCGCGTAGGCGGCGCGCGGGATCGCGGTCATGGCGCGCTCCTCTCGTGGGCGAAGCCGCGCGCGGCGACGCGCTCCATGGTCGTGACGCGATTCGCCTCGTTGACCGGCCCATCGGCAAGCCCATTGCCGCCGCGGATGACGCGGTTCCCGGCGATGGCGACGATGGCGACGGTCCTGCTCTCGCCGGGCTCGAAGCGCACCGCGGTCCCCGCCGGGATGTCGAGGCGCATGCCGTAGGCGCGGTCGCGATCGAAGCGCAGGTAGGGATTGGTCTCGACCAGGTGGTAGTGGCTGCCGACCTGGATCGGGCGGTCGGCGAGGTTGGTGATGGTCAGCGACGCGCGGACGCGATCGGCGTTGAGCGCGATGTCGCCGGCCGCGACCCGGATCTCGCCCGGCGCGCCGTCGTCGAACGCGGCGTCGTCGTCGTCGTGGAAACGATCGAGCGCCGGCGCCGGCAGGAACGATCCGTACAGCGCCAACGCGAGATCACCGTCATCGGCCGCGATCGGATCGTGCACCGTCACCAGCTTGGTGCCGTCGGGGAACGTCCCCTCGACCTGCACGTCGTGGATCATCGCCGGCACGCCCGGCATGGTCTGACGCCTTCCGAGCAGCCTGCGGCCGAGGTCCATGAGCTCGGCGACGCGGCGGCCGTCGCGGATGAACTCGAGCAGCTGCGTCGCGATCAGCGCCACCGCCTCGGGCTGGTTCAGGCGCAGGCCGCGGGCCAGGCGCTTCTGGGCGAGGAATCCCGCCTGATGGAGCTGGAGCTTGTCGATCTCGCGGGGATTCAGGTGCATGGTTCGTGCCTGCGCTCAGTGACGGTGCGACCACGGATCACCGCCGATCAGCGGCGCCAGGGCGGCGAGGTGTCGGCGCAGCGCCGCGTGCACCGCCTCGGCCGACTCGGCGGCGACGCGCAGCGCGCAGCCGTCGGCGAGCGGACTGGCGGAGACGTACGGCCGCTCGGCGGGATCGCGCGCGCCGACCAGCGCCAGGACCTCGCCGGCGAGGTCGCGCAGCAGGGGGCCGACCAGCAGCGCGCTGGCGTACGCGCCGCAGCCGGGCAGGCGCGCGCCGATGTCGCCGTCGGCGCGGTCGAGCGTCAGCGCCTCGATGGCCAGCGGCGCGCCGTCGCGACGCAGCTCGATGCGCGCGGCGTAGCGCGCGAATGACCAGCGTTCGCCGCGCGCCAGCCGGCCGCCCGTGACGGCGTCGACCACCAGCGCGCTGGCGTGCGCGGCGAGATCGACGCGCACGCGGTTCGCGAAGCGCGCATCGGCGAAGCACGCGACCGGATCGGGCCACAGCGCGAGCAGGCCGGCCGCACCGACACGCGCGTCGATGCGGCTGCGCGCTTCGCCGCCGTCGTCGCTGCGGAAGACCTTGGTCGCCGACTGGCTGGTGACGAAGGCGCGCGCGTGCGGACCGACGTCGATGGTCAGCGCCAGATCGTCGCCGGGCATGAGCCCGCCGCCGAACGACGCGGCGTAGATCCACGCCGCGGCGCCGCGCCTCTGGCAGATCAGCTTGAGCGGCGAGGTCGCCGCGCAGGAGATGATGGCCGCCTGGTCCTCGACCCGCGCGACCGCCACACGCCCATGGCCAGGCGCGGCGTCGTCGACCGCGAAGGACGGGAGCTGGGCCATGGCGGCGGGGATCATGCGATGTCGCCGGCGATGGCCAGACCGCTACCGCGCCGCGTCAGACGCGCAGGTGCTGGTCGACCAGCGCGGGCGTCAGCGCCGACGTGTCCCCCGCTGCCGCGACCTGTCCGCGATCCATGATCGCGAACCGGTGGCCGAACTCGGCGACGAAGTCGAGGTACTGCTCGACCAGGACGATGGTCATGCGCCGCTCGCCCGCGAGCCGGCGCAGGACGACGCCGATGTCGTGGATGACGTTGGGCTGGATGCCCTCGGTCGGCTCGTCGAGCAGCAGCACCGACGGCTCGCCGACCAGCGCGCGGGCTATGGCGAGCTGCTGCTGCTGCCCGCCGGAGAGGTCGCCGCCCATGCGCTTGAGGAACAGGCGCAGCACCGGGAACAGCTCGAAGACGTCGTCCGGGATCGTCCGCCGGCCGTCGCGGCGCGCCTCCAGGCCGATGCGCAGGTTGTCGGCCACCGTCAGCTTGGGGAAGATCTCGCGGCCCTGCGGCACCAGCGCCAGCCCCGCCCGCGCGCGCGCGTGCGCCGGCAGGCGGGTGACGTCGATGCCGTCCAGCGTCACCGTGCCGCGCGTTGCGCGGTAGCTGCCCATCACCGTGCGCATCAGCGTGGTCTTGCCGACGCCGTTGCGCCCCATGACGCAGGTGATCACGCCCGGATCGGCGCTCAGGCTGACGCCGTTGAGCGCCGCGACGGCGCCGTAGGCGTAGTGGAGACCGTCGATCGCGAGCATCAGCGGCGCTCCGGGGTGCGTTCGCGGCCGCGGCCGAGGTAGGCCTCGACGACACGCGGGTCCTGCTGCACCTGGTCGAGCGTGCCGTCGGCCAGCACGCGGCCCTCGCACAGCACGGTGACGCGGCTGGCGAGGCGCCGGACGAACTCCATGTCGTGCTCGATGACGATCAGGGTGTGCGCGCCCGTGAGCTCGGTGAGCAGCTGCGCCGTCAGCTCGGTCTCGTGATCGGTGAGCCCCGCGGCGGGCTCGTCGACCAGCAGCAGCTTGGGCTTGGCCACGATGAGCATGCTGATCTCGAGCCACTGGCGCTGGCCGTGGCTGAGGCTGGACGCCTGCGCGCCGGCGAGCTCGGCGAGGTGGACGCGGCCGAGCACGGTCATGATCTCGTCGCGCTGCGAGCCGGTCGTACGGGCGAACAGGTTGCGCAGCGCGCCGCGCCGGCCGGGCAGCGCGAGCTCCATGTTCTCGGCCACCGTCAGGCTGTTGAACACGGTCGGCGTCTGGAACTTGCGGCCGACGCCGAGGCGGGCGATGTCGGCGTCGCTGGCGCGGGTGATGTCGACGTCGTCGAAGACCACGCGGCCCGCGACCGGCGCGGTCTTGCCGCTGATGACGTCGCACAGCGTGGTCTTGCCCGCCCCGTTCGGGCCGATGACGACGCGCAGCTCGCCGCGGTCGACGCCGAAGTACGCGACGTCGAGCGCGCGGAAGCCGTCGAACTCGACGACCACGTCCTGGACCTGGACCAGGTCCATGTCGGACGGCTGGTAGAGCTCGTTCGGGACGTGCGAGGGCGCGCTGATCATGGCGCGGCCTTCGCCGGCATGGCCGCGACCGTGGCCTGGTCGCGGGCGGCGGTGGTACGCGCCAGCCACGCGCCGAGCGCGCGCCATGCGCCGACCAGCCCGTCCGGCATGAACAGGACCACGGCGATGAAGATGCCGCCGAGGACGAAGTTCCAGTGGTTGGCGATCAGCGTGCTGAGCTCGTTCTCGAGCCACTTGTAGAGCAGCGCGCCGAGGATCGCGCCGTGGATCGTGCCGCGCCCGCCCAGGGCGACCATGACCACGGCGACGACCGAGGTCTCCGGCTTCATGAACGACGGCGTGACGATGCCGTTCTGCGCCGCGAACAGCGCGCCGGACAGCCCGCCGAGCGCGCCGGCGACCGCGAACGCCAGGCACTTGTACGCCACCGGCTGGTAGCCGGCGAAGCGCAGGCGGCTCTCGTTGTCGCGCACCGCGATCAGGATCCGCCCGGTGCGGGTGGCGACCAGCCAGCGCGCGAGCGCGACGGCGCCCGCCACCGCCGCGACCGTGGCGAGATAGAGGCCGAGCTTGGTCGACGGCGCGCGCAGGTCGAAGCCGAGGATCGTGGCGAAGTTGGTCAGGCCGTTGGTGCCGCACAGGCGGCTCTCGTTGCGGCTGAACACCAGCCACGCCGCGATGGTCAGCGCCTGGGTGATGATCGAGAAGTACACGCCCTTCACCCGGCTGCGGAACGCGAACCAGCCGAACACCCCGGCGACCAGCGCCGGCAGCAGCAGCACCAGCGTCGACGACACCGCGAACGACGCGAACGGCCGCCAGAACCAGGGCAGCGTCGTTCCCGAGACCTCGGACGAGACCACGAACAGGCAGCGCGGGATGCCGTCGCCGTCGAGCGGTCCGTGCATCGCCAGGTACATGCCCATGCAATACCCGCCGAGGGTGAAGAACAGCATCTGGCAGAGCGAGAGCATCCCCGCGTAGCCCCACACCAGGTCGAGGCCGATCGCCATGATCGCGATGGCCAGGAACTTGCCCCAGGTGTTGAGCGCGCCGATGTCCATCGCGCCGGCGACGTGGAGTCCCGGCAGGACGACGGCGAACACCGCCAGGGCCACCCACGGCGCCGAGCGCGAGATCGCGCCATGCGCGGCGACGAGGTCACGCATCGGAGAGCCGTCCCTTCTGCGGGAACAGGCCCGACGGCCGCCACTGGATGAAGGCGATGACCATGAGCAGCACCAGCACCTTGGCCCAGACCGCCTCGGCCCACGGCTCGAGCAGCTTGGTCGCGCCGCCCAGCCCCAGGCCGGCGATGACCACGCCGGCGAGCTTGCCGACGCCGCCGACCACGACGACCAGGAACGAGTCGACCACCAGCTCCTGGCCCATGTTCGGCGTGATGTTGCTGATCAGGGTCAGCGCGCAGCCCGCCATGCCGGCCATGCCGGAACCGAGCGTGAAGGCCCAGCCGTCGATCGCGCGCGTCTTCACCCCGAGCGCTCCGGCCATGGCGCGGTTCTGGGTGGTCGCGCGCAGCAGCAGGCCGAGGCGCGTGCGCCCGATCAGCAGCACCAGGCCGACGACGTTGAGCGCGCAGAACGCGATGATGAACAGCCGCGCGTAGGGCAGGACGAGGCCGGACGCGACCTCGACGCCGCCCTGCAGCCAGGCCGGGCTGTTGACCGCGCAGTTGTCGCCGAAGGTCGTGCGCACCGCCTGGATGAGGACCAGCGACACGCCGTAGGTCGCGAGCAGCGTCTCCAGCGGCCGGCCGTAGAGCCAGCGGATGACGGTCAGCTCGATCAGCCGGCCGACCGCTCCGGCCGCCAGGAACGCGATCGGGATGGCGGCGACGAAGTACGCGGGGAACCACGCCGCCGGCAACCATGCCTCGAACGCCTTCTGGGTCAGGAAGGTGGCGTACGCGCCGATCATCACCAGTTCGCCGTGCGCCATGTTGATGACGCCCATCAGGCCGAAGACCACCGCCAGGCCGAGCGCCATGAGGATGAGGATCGAGCCGAGCGACAGGCCGCTGAAGACGTGGCCGACGCCGCGCACGGCCGACTGCCACTGGTCGATGCGCGCGATCGCCGCGTCGGCCGCGGCGGCGGTGTCGGCATCCGGCCTGCTCTCGACGAGGGCGCGCAGCCGCGCCGCGGCGCGCGCCGAGCCGCGTTCGCCGAGCGCGGCGATCGCGACGCCGCGCGAGCCGCGATCGTCGCCCGCCAGGCGCAGCAGAAGGACGCCCTCCTCGGCGGCATCGCGCACGCCGGCATCGGCGTCGTCGCGCGCGATCGCGCTCAGCAGCGGCATCGCCGACGCATCGCCGCTTTCGCCGAGGCGCGTCACCGCTGTCAGGCGCGCGTCGCGCTGCGGAGCGAAGAGGCGCAGGTGGTTGCCGGCGTCGCGCGCCGCCCCGCGTTCGCGCCGGCCGACCTCGAGCGGCGTCAGATCGGCGAGCGGAACGTGCGCCGCGCTCAGCGGCTGCCGGCTCAGGGGATCGAGCGGCAGCGCGCGCTTCGCGCCGTCATCGCCGGTGATGGCCTCCGGCGCGAGGACGATGCGTCCGTCCCAGCGGTAGGCGCCGCCCTGGGCGTAGTCGTCGAGGAAGGGCAGGAGGCGGCCGTCGCGGGTCGCGCCGAGCCGCTCGAGCGCGGCTGTGCGCACGGCGCGGTCGGCGTCGCCGAGTCCGGCGAGCATCCCGTCGATCGCCGCGTCATCCGCGGCGTGGCCGCAGGCGCAGGCGATCAGGGCGAGGAGGAGGCGGCGCAGGACGGTCATCGGAGGAGATCGGTTCCTGGTGGGCGAGTGGCAGGCGTTCGCTGCTTCGCACTTCGCACTTCGCACTTCGCACTTCGCACTTCGCACTTCGCGCTTCGAGCGTCGCGCTTCGAGCCTCGCGCTTCGAACGTCGCGCTTCGAGCGTCGCGCTTCGCGCTCGACGTCCGGCGCGGCCCATCCATCCACACGATGGACGGGCCGCGCCGGCGTCAGCGGCTCAATGCTTCTTCGGTCCGCCGGTCGGCGCCGGGATCTTCGACGCGTCGGGCCACAGGTAGCTGCTGTAGCTGTCGGGCTTCACCAGCCCGTCCGACTTCCAGACGATCTTGAACTGGCCGTCCTTGAGGATCTCGCCGACGTACACCGGCTTGTAGGTGTGCTGGTTCTTGGCATCCATCTTCTTGGCGCCGCCCGGCGCCGCGAACTCGAGCCCGTAGACCGCTTCGCGGACCTTGTCGACCTCGAAGCTCCTGGCCTTCTCGCACGCCGCCTTCCACACGTAGACGCCGTAGTACGCGGCTTCGATCGGATCGTCGGTGACGCGGTCGGCGCCGTACTCGGCCTTGAACGCCTTCACGAACGCGGCGTTCTCCGGCGATCCGAGCGACTGGAAGTAGTTCCACGCCGCGAGATGGCCGACCAGCGGCGGCACGTCCATCGCGCGCAGCTCGTCCTCGGCGACCGAGAACGCCATCACCGGGCAGTCGGCGGCGGTCAGGCCCTGGTTGGCGAACTCCTTGTAGAAGGGCACGTTCGAGTCGCCGTTGATCGTCGACAGCACGCACGCCCTGCCGCCCGCGGCGAAGGTCTTGATCTTGCCGACGATCGTCTGGTAGTCCTTGTGGCCGAAGGGCGTGTACTCCTCGGCGATGTCCGACTCCTTCACGCCCTTGGCCATGAGGAACGCCTTGAGCACCTTGTTGGCGGTGCGCGGGAAGACGTAGTCGGTGCCGAGCAGGTAGAACTTCGTGCAGGCGCCGCCGTCCTCGCTCATCAGGTATTCGGTGGCGGGGATGAGCTGCTGGTTGGGCGACGCGGCGGTGTAGAAGACGTTGAGCGACTGCTCCTCGCCCTCGTACTGCACCGGGTAGAAGAGCAGGCCGTTGTTCTCCTCGAACACCGGCAGCACCGACTTGCGGCTGACCGAGGTCCAGCAGCCGAAGACCGCCGCGACCTTGTCCTGGGTCAGCAGCTGCTTGGCCTTCTCGGCGAACAGCGGCCAGTCGGAGGCCGGGTCGACGACGACCGCCTCGATCTTCTTGCCGAGCACGCCGCCCGCCGCGTTGATCTCCTTCACCGCGAGCAGGCTGCCGTCCCTGCAGGAGACCTCCGAGATCGCCATCGTCCCGGAGAGCGAGTGCAGGACGCCGATCTTGACCGTGTCGTCGGCGGCGGTGAGCGCGCCGGCGGATGCCAGCAGCGCGAGCGTGGCCGCGAAGGCCGTGCTCAGGGGAGTGCGGAACAGGGACATCGGGACTCCAGGGTGACGAGGCGTCACGGGGGTGATGGGGATGATCGCCATCGGCGACGCCGGAACCGGCCCATGCGGCGGCGCGTGATGATGACCGGCCAGTGCGCAGGTCGTGCCGGCGGTATCTGCTGCGCGCGGCAGCAGTGCGGCGGGAAGCACGAGCGGGATCGGGAGCTGGAATGCTCATCTGTTCAGCAATTGAGCGGGGCATC
>Ga0196963_10000445_pt1 | contig 38355 bp, 47 predicted proteins | sample S1_5metaG_FD_148600 | JGI IMG/M metagenome (GOLD analysis project Ga0196963, IMG submission 148600) | Soil microbial communities from Anza Borrego desert, Southern California, United States - S1_5 | ecosystem: Environmental > Terrestrial > Soil > Desert | place: USA: California | collected... | reverse complement strand
CCGAGCGGCGCAAGCTGTTCCCTACCGATCAATCGGCCATGAAAGTGGTGTACTTGGCTATGGAACAAGCTGCCAAGAAATGGTCAATGCCAATCCGTGACTGGAAGCCCGCTCTGAATCAGTTTATGATTCTCTATGAGGATCGGTTTCCGGAGATTTTTTAACGGCGGTTTACACGGAAATTTTTACACCCTCTCAAGCAGGGCTTTTTTCTCTTCGTTATTTGACACACTTATCTCCATGTTATTTGCTTTGTTATACCTCAACATATACAAATATTAAAAATACAATTAAGGTTCTTTCATTATAGATACATTTTTTGATTTACAGTTAGCGCACCGTGCCGGAGGGTGCATTCTACGAGACATCCATATATAGTTACATGTATTACATTTCATTTTTCCTCTCCACACGAATTGCACTGGCTTCGAGGGAGTAAATAGAGCTATAACGAATATTATACCAATTAACCAGATTAATTTGGGTTCGTAAATCAAGGCGACGACAAGTAGAAGAAAACCTCCAAACGCAGGATATAGGAATGAGAAAATAATTAATAAAACGATTAATTGAGCCAATTTTCTATCCCAAATTACAACTATTTCCTATAATGACATTATCTATAAGAAAACTATAATAAATACTAGAGCCGGAAAGCAACCACTTACTGTGCTTGGCGGCGGGGCTGGTTTGGTTTTTTACTTTTCTCTCTTCCCTGTAATGCGTTTAACAGCATTCTCGTTTGTCGATAACTTATCCATCGTTTTGCCATTACCCATCTCCATACTAAAATTACGAGGTATAACCAGTTATTTATAGTTTTTGTATATCATCTCTAATCGACATACTCTAGGCAATAAATTCAGTAAATTTCCCCAAAACACTAATGCTATATTTTTCCATATCGGATGATATACGGTTTCTTTTTATCTTAACGACTGCCTACCGGCAATAACTAGTCGATCAAACAATTGTGGTAAAAGGCCGGTTTGTGTCGACACCTGCCTCATGAACTCAACGTCCTATCCGCAACTCGCCCGCGTCAGAGTAAAACGTCCCTATTTTGCACAAGCCTCCCTGTCACTGCCACCCGAGCATCGGAGCATTGACCAAGCACCCTGCCCCACCAGGCATTGCTATCCCTGCGCTTCGCAATCCCAATAAGATGTGCGTTCCGCACGGTGATTCAGATTCCGCCAACGACTCAAAGCCCTGCGAGTTTCCAACTTTCCTTTACAGGGCTTTGTGGTCGGTGTCGTCGGATCGGGCTAAGCGTTCCGGCAGAACATTTCCTTTTCGCCAGGCATAAAAAACCGGCCGCCCTTTCAGGCTCAGCCGGTTTTATTGGAATTTGGTGGAAACGGCGGGGATTGAACCCGCATCCGTAAGCACTCCGCCGTAAGGTCTACATACTTATCCCACGCTTTTAATTTAGCTGTCGACTACTCGTCGGACTAAGAGAATCAACAGCAATTTCGATTGAATGTTGCGTTGGTCTTGCCTCCGGCAAACGCTGAAGGCAAACAGAAATGTGTAGCAACTTGTTACACTTCTGATAATTCTCCTTCGATCAATTTTTCCAGAAAGTCCTTCAGTTTCTGCTCCTGGTCAGCGTTCAGCGCCTTCGTGTTTAGCTTCACGGTGATATGTTTTTCTGTCCATGCAATATTGCCAACCTTCTTGCCGTCCCGGATCAGATTGCGCGAGTCGTGAATATGGCTGTCCTTTTCCTCATAGCCTTTCAACTTGCGCGTAACGAAAGCGGCAATTTTGGTCTGGTCCAGTTCATTTTCCAACAGCAGCGCCCAAGCCTCGGCCAGGTAGGCATTAAATGATGGCAACTGACCGCATTGCTTCAAGAGGCGCTTGATGTCGCTTGCGGCCGATCGTGAAAGCAATCTGGGATTGGCATTCAGATCGGTAATGATAAATTGAGGCAAGTCGTCATAAGCGTAGTAGCGATACATATCCTCGCGATTCATTCCCAGAGACTCGGCCAGTTTCTTCTTGGTCGGGAAGGCGCTCTCGACCTGCTTTAAAGCCAAGCCGATTTCGTAATCGCTCAGGTCCTCCCGGTCGACATTCTCGGCCAGAGCAAATACTGCCATGTCGCTATCGGATATACTGGTCACCAGAGCTGGAATCGTATGCTTGTGCAACTGCTTATGAGCCCGCCAGCGCCGCTCGCCGGCGGCTATTTGATAGCGCTCATCCATCCGGCGTACCAGGATAGGTTCCAACAAACCGATTTCGGCGATAGAATCGGCCAGCTGATCGAGTTCCTGCTGGGGGAAAATTCGCCGTGGCTGGTATGGATTCGGCTCGATTTTTTCGACAGGAATCAGGGCGTATTCCTTGCCTTCGTTTACTTCGACTTCTTGTGCCGCTAGAACATGTCGCTGTGTGTTTTGCTGCAGCTTTTTCTCCAGCATCTTCTTTAAGTCTTTGCTCATGCCTTCTTAACTCCAACGGCGATATTCAATTGCTTGACGATGACTTCCGCCAGGCGTTTAAATTCACGTGAAACTTTGGATGTCCTATCCAATTCACGCAGACTCATTTGCGCTATGGCAGACTGGTTGACCTTTGTGCTGGTCGGTATGCGGATGTCGATAAGCTTACCAATTAGCTCCTTGGCGGAGGCCTCGATTAGCTTGCAAACGGTCTGTCTCTCATCGTGACGGATCAGCAAAGCTCCGATCAATTCGAGATCGGGATTGATGCGCTTGATTTTTTCGACTAGCTTCATCAGATCGGTAACCCCGTACATGCCATACTGGGAGCCTGACTCAATCGGGATAATCAAATGCGTGGCAGCGGCCAAAGCATTGCTCGTCAGCAATTTGAGGCTTGGCGGGCAGTCTATCAATATGACGTCATAGATGCCGTGAAGATGGTTTATTTTTTCGCGCAATTCTTCCGAGGGGCGGGGCACTTCATCCTTTAGTTCGTCTTCGGCCTTGCCAAGCGCCAACGAACCGTAAATCAGCGAAACGCCATCAATATTGGTTTCGTCATAAATGGACTGAGGGAGCTTCTCGACTTCCGACAACAGCAATTCCGCACAGGTGATGGGCACTTCGCTCGGGTGCTTTTTTCCGATATGAAGACTGGCATTGGCTTGGGGATCAAGATCGATCACCAGAACGGAAAGCTCCATTTTCGCCAGTTCGGCCGCCAAATTGACAACAGTCGTGGTTTTGCCACATCCGCCTTTATGGTTGGCAACAGCTATTACAGTGGTTTTTTTTGTCATTTGTGTTCGTTTTTATCTTTTTCCGTGTCCAGTATAAAGATTATATTTGACAATGCAAACCTGTCATTGGCTAGAAAAGTGCTTATTTTTCTTGGCTATCGGGTGATTTTAGATGATTTTAGTCGATTGACCATATAGAACCTATCTAATTTTGCATGCTGAATTGTGCCTGATAAGTACAAAAAATGTATCCATTTCGACTGACAATGTGTAGCAAGTTGCTACACATTATTAAGTGACAACAACCGAGTAAAGTTTATGCCTATCCTCAAATTTCTGATTTTTATGCTCTATATATCGCCCCTATGGGCGGTACCGTATGGACCTGTCATTGATGACATAACGCCTGGCTCAATAACGATCATTGGCGAGTCTCATAGACGAATTGAATCCGTTGAGCTGTTCCAAGATCTGGTTTTGTCGGCTATCAGCCGATATCGGTGCATTGTCGTCGGATTAGAAATCGCCAGCGACCAGAAGGCGATCCTTGACGCCGTCATGCAGGGTAGAGTCTCCGTAAAGGATGTGGCTCTATGGCCGCCTATCGACCATCCGCCTTATAGGCACATGATCGAAAACTTTGCCGCGCTTAAGCGGCAAGACTTGTGCCTGAAGGTGATCGCCATCGATGCGGGCATGGACAACAAGATTGACCGCGATCAATGGATGGCGTTGAGGTTAGTGGAGCAGGCCGGGGATGAGCCGGTTTTGGTGCTGCTGGGGGCATTACATACCCTCAAAAAAACCGATTGGCTGGTAGCGACCGGCAAGCCCAGAGTCGCCGAAATCCTGAGCGATAAAGGCTTTCATGTGCGATCGTTTCCCCAGCGCTGGCTCCCTGAGCAATGCCCTGATAATGGAGGGAGAAAGAGTCGGTTTGTTAGCGCCGATTCGCCAAAGGCCTTAACGATTCTCAACGATTCCCTGATATCCTTGATTAACGCCAGGCCCCATGCATCGGCTCAGGGTGTTGTCGATGGTTTTATTTTGTGGGAATGCAGCAATACGCCGCATTTCTGAGACATAGCCTTTCAGCACCGAATAGCGGCGTACCAACTCCAGCATCACCTCATTACAAGGAGGCGCACCCTCTCTACACTTCGACCTTTTCCATCGGCAGCCCGCAGGTTTACGGCTTCGGCAACGCCGACAGGGTGCGCGTTTTTATCTAACCGCTCATTCGGCTAGCGCCCAATTCGCTCTTTAGCTATCCCTGCATGCTCGCGGCAGTCATCCCTGACAGCCGCGGCCAACCGCTTGCCGCCCTAATCCGCAACTCGTCCGCGCGACCGCAAAACATCCATGTTTTGCCCTACGCGCTCCCGAATTGCTCGCACCAACGAATACCAGGCCTCAGTGCAAGCCATCCCTGGCCGCTCGGCACAGGCATCCCTGCCAGTGCCGCCCAAGCATCGGAGCATTATCCAGGCGCCGAAGCTTCCGACAGTCGGCTCTCCCTGCACATCCCTGTTTGTTCCCGGCATCCATGCCCTCATGCGGTCGGCATCCCTGCCGGTCATTTTGTATCCCTACTCAGTATTTGATCAACCCGCGTCAGCAGAGGTCGGCGGCAAAATACTATGCCCTCCGTTGCGCGCGGCTGCAAGGGTACGCTACGCCCGCGCGAAAAGCATGCGCGGCCCTTGCAGCCGTGCTCACTGCGGGCGCCGTATTTTTTCTGCCGCCGCCCCCTGCCGCCGGGGTTGCGGTTCTGGGGCTGTCCCTGCCATCCCTGTGGGCCGCTCCCGGCGGCCCTTCCGCCGCTTCCCTGCGGCGGTTGGTGGCGGCTTGGGCTGTTGGGGTTTTGTTTCTTTTTCGGGGGTGTTTATGGCTGGTTTTGTTTCTGTTGTTGGTTCTTCTCGCGGTGCCGGCGTAGTGGCCCGTCCTTTGTCTTGCGGCTGGGTATGGGCTCGCCGCGCCTTGCCCGGCGGTGCCGGCTGGTCTCCGGCTCCGGCTTGTCTGTTCGTGCCGTTCAGCTCGTTCGCGCTGGCTTCAGCTTTCGCGCGGTCGGTGTCGGCGCTGGGCTGGCGTTGCTGGGTGCGGCCCGGCTCCAAAGGCTCGCCCGTGTTCGCGGCTTGCGGTCTGCCGGTTCCGGCTTTCGCGGTCAAGGTGGCATTGCCCGCCGGCTGGTCAGCCGGTGCGGCTCGCACGGCCTTGCCTGCGCTGCCGTCGCTTTCTTCTCTGGCGGTGCTCGGTGTTTAGGCTGCACGGCGTAGTAGCCGTGGCCGGCTCGCGGCATCTGCCCGCGTCCGGTTCCGCGTTGGTGGTTCGGGTAGCGTCGGATCTCGCCGCCGGCGGCGCTTCGCTCGCGGTCGGCTGCTGCTCCGGCGCCGATGCGGCGCTACTGTCCGCCGTTCCCAGTTCGATTCCGCCGTCGCTTGTTCGCTGCCTGTGCGCGTTTGGCCCTGGTGGTGTGGGCGCCGGTCCGGCTTCGGCAGTGGGGCAGGTAGTCAAGTTCGCCGCGGCCGGTGGCGTGGTGCATTGGTGGGCGGGCGGCTCCGCCGCCGCGCCCTTGCGGGCGCGCCTGGCAGCGCGTACTCGCGCGGTGGTCAGTTTGGCTTCGGCTGGCTTGGTGGTGTTTTTCGCTTCGCCTGGTTCGCGCGGTTCGCTGCTTGCCTGCCACTGCGCGCTTTCACGCGGGCTGCCAGTGGTGGCTTTTCCGGTTGGCTTTCCCAGCTCAAAATTGCCGTCTTTGGGTGCCGGTTCCTGGTTGCCAGCTGGCCAATTCGGCGGCTATTTCTGGGTAAAAAATCAGCATGAAATATTTAGTTAAATGTTTGTATTTAATGGTTTTTTATACTAAAATATCAATATATTGATATTTTGGCTTTATCAATATCGTGCTTGTTTCCCGCTAGGCTCTGGGCACGTTAATACAGGTTAGTAAAGCGGGCTCCAACTTTGCCGGTTAGTTGGTGTGTAAGCCTGATCAGCTTACGCGCAAAAACCGGCCCAAAATATCAATATATTGATATTTTTCTTTCCATTCATATTTTTTGGAGGTTTTATGTTGGTTCAATTAATTGAAAAGCAACGGCGGGCGGTTGCCGTCATAAAAATGGCTTTACTTAACGCCGGCATTACTGGGCGCTCTGTTTCGGCCGGCTTTGACAGCTGGACTTACCCAGCTGGCCGCGTTGAAAACTTCGCGGTTTTTGTATCAAGCCCTGACGGTTCCAATATTGAGCCGTATTACGAAAAAGGCGAAACCATTGTTGAAGCGGTTAGAAAAATGATCGATTCGATCAAGGGCAGGGCGAACAGCGCCAAAGCGGATGATCGGTCCGAAGAAGCGCCGTTCTAAGTAGGTTTTTTTTCTCGCGGGTCAGGGTTGCCGCCCTGGCCCGCAATTTTTCCCAATCTCAAATAATCAGTAGTAATCAGATTATGGCAACTCAATCAATAAATCAAGTTAAGCCGCTTTTCGCTCTCGGACAAATGGTAGCCACGCCGGGCGACCTGGACGAGGAAGACAAAGCCACCAACGACAATGCCTTGAAAGACGGCAGACGCGTCTTATCTGCATACAGGTTCGAGAAGGTAACGCTTTGGGTAATCACCGAAGCTGACAGATCGGCAACAACAATCCTTCTACCAGAAGAATATTAAGCAGCTGGCGGATCCGGCAGTCGCCGGACCCGCCTTTCATGCCTCTCACAATCAGGAGTTGCAGTTATGTATTCATCAAGTCAATTAGCCGACCGGGCAAAGCCGGTTAAAAATCAGGAAACTCAGCTAACCGTTGTCGCCGCCAACCCGCTCGATCTGCCCGCAGCCACATTCAGGGAAGGCCTGGACCGGCGCAAGCAAAACCGTGTGGCTCTCATGGAGTGGGTACGATCCGCCCTGGTGGATGGCACCGACTTCGGCAAGATCCACGTTGTCAGCCGCTCGAAATGTCAGGCCGGCAAGGATTGCAAAAACCCGGCGCATTTCAGCAAGCCCAGCTTGTTCAAGCCAGGCGCCGAAAAAATCTGCGGCATGCTGGGCGTGACCGTGCGCTATCCGACCCTGCCGGACTATGAAAAGGCCGCGCTCACAGGCGCAAAACTGAGCCAAATCATCATCCGTTGCGAGATCCTGGACGCCTCCGGGCGAATAATTGCTGATGGCGTCGGTGCCCGCGTGATCGCTCAGGACAACGGCGACATCAACAAGGCGCTGAAAATGGCCGAGAAATCGGCCCACATCGACGCCACGCTGCGCATGGCGGGCTTGTCCGAAGTGTTCACCCAGGACATCGAAGACATGATTCAGCGCCGCGAGGCCGAAAGCATCCAACAGGCCGAAGCCGAACTGGATAACGGCTTTCAGGGCATCACCAAGATCCAGCACCAGCGGCTTGAAGCCCGCATCAGGGAATTGGGGCTTGATCGCACTAGGGTCAAGGATTGGATGATCAAGGCCTCGCGCAACCGGTTCACGAACTTTCTGGAGCTTAATCAAGACTTTTACCAAAAACTTTATAGCAAACTGGACCAATTCGCGGGAGTATCACAATGAGCAATCTGTCTTTATATCAACTGAGCGGCAATTACCTCGAAGCCCTGGATTTCCTGACCGATCCGGCAGCCGATCTTCCCGCCGAAGTCATCAACGACACGCTGGAGGCCCTTAGCGGCGAACTGGAAGACAAGGCGGTCAACGTGGCCAAATTCCTGCGCAACATGGAAACGGCGGCCGAGGCAATCAAGGCTGCCGAAGCGGAAATGGCAAAGCGTCGTAAGGCCTTGGAAAGCCGCGTCAAATGGCTGAAGGATTACCTGAAAGGCAACATGGAAGCTTGCGGCATCAGCAAGATCGAATGCCCGTATTTCAAGATTGCCATCCAGAAAAACCCGGCTACCGTCAACATCCTGGATGAAAACGCAATCCCTGACCAGTTCAAGGAGCAGGTTATCACCTGGAAAATCAATAAAGCCGCGATCAAGGATGCAATCAAGGCCGGCGAAACTGTGCCCGGTGCCGAGCTTTCCAGCGGCACCCGCCTGGCTATCCGATAGCTTTTTTCAGTCGATTAGGGCCGCTTCGGCGGCCCTTTTTTGTTTACTCTTTTCTTTTTATGCTGACGAGCCGGTAATATATGCGAATTTTCAAATCATTCAGACTTTTGCAAATGACCATCGGCGACATTCTTAAACGGCGCAGGAAAGCGTTGGGACTGACTCAAGTTGAACTGGCGGATAAGGCAAACGTGGCGCAGTCCATGATAAGCCAGATTGAAAGAGGGATAAGCGATAACGTCACAATTGATAATTTGAGAAACCTGGCTGATGCGCTGAATTGCGCCGTGATTGATCTGCTGACTGAAAGGGACAAAAAACGGAAGTAATTCACAAAATGCGACAATTTGTCGCATGCAAGATTTATATTCTTTGCTAAGTTTTAGTTGGTAGCAAATAAAAGCTATCGATAATTTTTCAAAGCGGCAAGGGACTGCCTTCTGCTATAGATCAGGGATGGACTATAGGGATGTAAAGATCGAATGCACGGAAACAAATGCGGACACAAACCGAACGCTCCTCGATGGTTTAACCCGCCGCCCCGGCATACCCGGCCGAAAATCATCACCCGGATCATCACGGAAATCCGGCGCTACTACCGCGACCCAACTGTTACGATACCCTCGCTGAACCTGGCCAACGGCTCCGACCGGCAGCAGCGCAGCGAGCGCCGCGAGGCCTGCTTGTCTGTCCTGGGCTGCCTGCTGCATTACCTGGATCTTGCGACGTTGCGCGTCGGTATTCCACAAATCGACTCTTCATTTCAAGGCATATCCATGCCGTTCATCGCCGAGAAAAGCGGCCTGACCCTGAAACGGGCCGAGCGGGCGGTGCGCGACCTGGTACGGGCCGGCCTGATCACAGTTCATCCCCTGTGCGAGAAGATCAGCGACACGATTTATAAGGGTTACGCAGCGATCCGGACCATATCAAGCAAGCTATTTGCGCTGTTTGGCATGTCTGGACGGCTCCGGTACGAGCGGGAGAGGGCGTCGGCCAGACTCAAGAAGCGGGCCCGGAAAGAGGAAGCGAAGGGCAAAGCCAAAATCGATCTATTGTTGGTTGCTGGCCAAGATTCAAAACCGTCTGAAGATTCTCCCAAAAGCGACAGAATCGCCGAACTCCGCAGCATCAAAGCGATCCTTAACAGCCCGTGAGACGGGTCCACCTCTCCCGTTTTTAAAGCCATCTGGAAAGCCGCGTCTTTTTAATGCTAGATCGTAGTCTGCCATCAATATTCACTTACAAATGACAGTTAAGGCTTCTATGTGAAGTCAGTCACAAATTACAAATAGATTTGCTGATTTTCCATCTTTTAATGGCCAAGCTGAACTCGGCTTGATTGACCGTGAAATAAGTGTCCATGTCCCAAAAGGCTAACCCTGCATAACTTCAGAATACGCTTTTAAGTGACTGTGTTTATTGTGGTTAAGTGCCTGAACTTAATCAGCCTCTTTTCAGTTAGAAAAAAGGAATCATCCCTGATTCCTGTTGCCGGCATCCCTGCCGGCAATTTGAACGCTCAATCGCCGCGGGGCTTTAAGGTTAATTAGTAGTTAATGAAGGTTACGCCAGACCTCCGTAAAGCCTCGATACGCCGCGCTTTTATTTTTTACTTGCTCGGGTTACAGTCGCCGCTTTTTGCTTACAGTCGAGCTCTAATTCATGCGTTACACTATTTTCAGCCTTGTCCTCTTCCTGCTTTCTTCATGCGCCGCTCAATCTCATCCTGGAAAGCTTAACGCCGAAGGCTGCCACACTGATCGGAAGACCGGCGAATACCATTGCCACGGCCCAAAGAAGCAAGCGGTTTCGCTGTCGGAAAGACGAGCGACAAAAGCAGATCCGTTCTCTAAACAAGTTGGTATTGCTCAATCAAACAATCTACTCCAGTTAGATTACGAAGGTTTTACAGTCTGGCTGGATTGCGCCCGCCGGGGTGCCGTTAAATTTCGCTACAACGCCCAGCATGACTCCGGCAGTGCCAAGCGGTACGACGATTTCTTCCTCGACCCGCAGGTATTGCCTGAGTGCCAGCAAATCAGCTCTAAAGCTTATGGCCATAATTACGACCGCGGCCATCTGGTTCCAGCCAACCATCTTGACGCCTCTGAGTTGGCCATTAAGGCGACCAACACCATGACCAATATTCTGCCGCAGGCCGTGAACATGAATAGGGGAGCCTGGCTGCTAACCGAGGAAATTATCGAATGCTACCGCGACATCGACGAGCTGCTGGTGATAGGCGGCGTGATCTGGGGCAATAACCCAGCTGACGACCATTTTGTGAAATCGCATGGCGTCCAGACGCCGGATGAGTTCTGGAAAGTGATCATTCGCGGCATCGGCCAGGACGAAAGGGCGATCGCTTGGATCGTGCCGAATTCGCCGGAGGCCACGAAGAAGAACCTGGACAAGTATTTGGTCAGCGTTGAGGAGTTGGAGCGGGTCACCGGCGAGAAAATACCGGTGGCCGATTATGCAAAACACGATAAGCCGGCGGTTTCATGGCTGATTCCAAAAGGGTGCAATAAGGGGTGAATCTATGAGCTACATCAAAAACGCTTACAAATACCCGTACATTACCGATCTGATCAATAACGGCGGAGGGCTAAATATCGAATACACCTATCAATTAGGAGTAGTGGCCATTGCTTTTGATGAAGGCGGAACTGTATGGGAAGGAAAAAAAGAGTATGAATCCATTGAAGAGCTTCTGGATGATGCGGAGGCTGGGATAAAAAAATGGATGGATGAGCATTGGTAATAAAAGGAATTAAAGACTGCCAGTGAAATCGTTTTCAGAAACCCAGTGGCATGGCTTAAAAGATGTCGGTACTGATTAGTCAAACCTTTTCCTTCTCAAAAACAACAGGCTCTTTGTTGTTGTTTTAATAAACAACATATTTAAATATATTTAGCTTTCTGAAACCCTTGCCGGGCTTGACCTGCAGCGATTTTATGTCACTGTTTAGGGGATGAAATGTCACTGTTTAGGGGATAAAACCGGTTTTTAATGTCACTGTTTAGGGGATCAATCGATTATTGCTGGTTTTTTATTATAAACTGTTGATAAATAATATATTTGTTTTTATTTTTTGTCGATTCATCCCGTTAATGTCACTGTTTAGGGGATGAAATGTCACTGTTTAGGGGATGACTTTTACCGAACTATCAAGCAAAAGGTGATGGTTTGCCGGGGGGAACGGCATCACCTATTGTCACTTAAAAAATCCTTGTGTTGAGGTGACAATTTAATATAATGCTGGTATGGCAAAGAAAGAGCTTCAGGTCGCTTTAACCTCACATAAAGAGCAAGTTCGCAAGCATGTAGCCGCTATTCACACGAGCGGCGAGCTGTCGCTATTGGAGCGCAAGATGGCGAACGTCCTGCTTTTGAATGCCTACGATGCCTTGTTGGCGAAGCGGACCCATACGCTTCCGGTGAAGCACCTGTGCGCGATGCTCGGCTGGGATGATAGCAACAACATCGAGAGGCTGCAGGACGTGCTTCGCAAGCTGGCGTCGACCACCATTGAATTCAACATGATGGAGGACGGTAAGGAGATCTGGAGGGTTATGTCGATGCTGTCCTATGGCGAGATCAGAGAAGGCGTCTGCACTTATCGTTATGACGAGTACCTGGCCGAGCGCTTGTACGATCCGGAGATATACGCGACAATCAATATTGGTGTGCAGAGACGATTCGAGGGGGGTTATGCGCTGACGCTTTATGAGAATTGTTTGCGGTACCTAGCGGTAGGCTCAACCGGATGGTGGGAGTTAACGCGGTTTCGACGCATCATGGGCGCTGAGGCGGGGCTTTACGATGACTTTCGGCGGCTGAACGAGCGCGTTATCAGGCCATCAGTCAAAGAGATAAACCGCGTGTCGGATATCCAATTGGAGCCAGAGTTTCAAAAGCAAGGCCGCAAAGTCTCAGCCGTCCGCTTCCTGGTAACCGAAAATTTGCAGCAAACCCTGTTGAAGCCGATGATCGAGGACGACCATGCGGCGATCCGCAAATCCGAAATATTCAAACGGCTATTGGAACATGGAATAGGAGAGCGCCTTGCCATTCTCTGGATTCTTCAGGACGAAGAACGAGCCCGGCAGGTGGTCGAGTATGTGGAAGCGAGGGCGAAGAAAAAGCAGGTTAAGGGCTCGACAGCTGGCTATATTCGGACGCTTTACGAAAGCGATGCCATTGTCGGTAAATCTCCGTTTGAAAAAAAGAAAGAACAGGAAGAACAGAGAAAAAACCAAGAAGGGCAGCGCAAGGTACTGGAAAAACGGCATGCCAAACTCGAAGCCGAGTATGTTCGAGAGCGCGCAAACGAAGCGATTAACGCTTTGTCGCTCGATGATAAGCGAGATTGGGCTCAGCGGTATATTGATGAAGTAGGGGCCGAAGCTGCGAAGTCTTATTATGACAAAACGGCGGAATTTCACGATAAATTGGAACGCCTGCAATTTTTAGCCTGGCTGCGCAAGCAGCTTGCACCGAAGATAAAACCGTCTGAATTCAAAGCTTGGCTGACGTCGAAAGGGCTGGGTGTGAGAAAACCGGATAATTGTCCTGTATGAAATACCACCTCATAACCGTTGCCATCCTGCTGGTCGCCTTGGTGTTTTATGTGCTTGGCTATTCGGCTTTAGGCGGGATAGCATTTATTATAGGCGGTGCCTTTGAGCTTTGGTTTTGGGTGCGGCTTTTTCAGCGATAGCTAACTATAGCGGCCCGATAACATCGGCTAGGAACCAAATTCATTGAGAGCGGCAGAAACATGTCGGTACTGCCTGCCGTAGAGGTATATGTTATGAGCAAACCTGAGCCTATAGTCGGTTTAAGCGACGACGAGCGCAAACTGCTGATTGACGGATTGACAGCGCTGCGTCGGGAGCGTGGTCAGGCGTGGAATCTGGCCTGTGATGCTGCCGATATGAATGGAAAGCGCCGACCTTCCTTGCGTCGGTTCGGTATCGATGACATTAAACGGCTTGCTCGGCGAATTGGCGGTAGAGCCGCCCATACCCACTGGCTTGAAGAGTAACCGGTAAGTCATTTTCTGAACGGTTCGGCATACTCATTAACCCCCTGTGTCAGGCCGATTTCGACGTAAAATGACCGTACTGCCGGAGTTCGACAAAATGAACATATTGTCAAACTCTTGAATAAAAGTAAAAAGTGGCAGGTTAAGTAAAACATAACAGGGTTGGAGATAAATTGACCGGTTTCTGTATATGTAAGCGGATACTGGCGATGAAGCAATATGAGGGGAATTGAAAAGCCTCATCCCATGCTCTATTCTTATACTGTGACTCATCAATTGAACAAGGAAAAAACAATGGCGAGACCTCCTTTTGCCGCAGCCTGGACCGCATCGATGCAAATCTATGATCCGAGGGACCCAGGTGGCAAAGTCGCTCAGGTTATTGGCGGCAATGTGGCTAAGAACATTAATAACCCAAATCCCCAACAACGCTGGAGCAACACCTGCGCTGTGCGCATGAGTTACATCCTTAATCAATCAGGAATGCCAGTCCCGAAGATTGTTGGGCAAACTGTATCTGGCGCTGATAAGCGCTGGTATTTTTTTCGTGTGAAGAATCTCATCACCTTCTTGAACCAGCGGTGGGGCAAACCGGATTTGGTACTCCAGTACCCACCATCTGGAGGTGGGCCACTTGCCGGAAAGAAAGGACTTATTCTTTTTGAAGTATCCGGATGGACAGATGCGGCTGGCCATGCGACGCTTTGGAGTGGTGACGCTTGCTATGACCACTGTTATTTTAATGAGCCTGGAGTCAACTATCGGACGGATCAAGCCAATTTCTGGAGCCTGTCATGATCGCCAGAAGTGTTTTCATCCCGCTAATCACATCGATGCTAACGTTCTCCGGCATCGCCTATGGTAAAGACAGCGTTGTCGATTCGCCGCAAGCAGGGCAGCGCACTTATGCACAAAACTACAAAGATATGGTGCTTGCTATCTGCATAGCGAATGCCTATAAGAATGATCCTGCCGCAGCGTTGGACGCAGGCAGCAGCGTTAGCGCATTAAGAGATTGGACCTACTACGATATGGAGGACAGCCCCGACGCAATCAAATCACTGGTAGACCAATACTTGGCACGCGACTACCGCAATCCGTTGGTAGAAGCGGAAATTAAAGGGGTCAAGTTTGATTTCCTGAAATGTTTAGATATGTATCACAGCAAAGAGCTCGATGCGCAAACCAAGCGATTCGTTCTGAAACCTAACCATACTTACAGGCAGGACAATCAGTCACCCTAGTTTCGGGATCATCAGAAGCTAACAATTTTCAATGCCTGCTATTCGTTGGAATAGCCTGTATTTTCTTATTGTCCCACAATGTGGGCCTTGAGCGATGTTTGTAGGCCAAAACATATAATACACCAGTGATGATGGTTATGTTATTGATAATACAGGCAATTAAATTATAAGCATAATTTTCTGTGCAAATGTCCCCACTAGTTCAGTTTGTCGATCTGGCATTTATTGCCGATCTCTAAAATCTACATTAACCACAAAGGAGTGTTCATGCTACCTGTTGCCAGAGTTTCTGATATGCATACTTGCCCTCATAGCCGCTGGTGCCGTGATTGTGGAAGGGATCTGTGGTGAGGATTGGGGAAGCAAGTAGATGTTGATAATTGATCGCTCACAGAAGCATAGTATCGTACTGAATCGTCGTAACTTGCTCATCAAGGATATTAAAGAACATCTTGCCGAGTACCGCCCTGATCTTTTTCAAATTTATCCAAAGCCTTATCTGCTTTGGGTGATCAATGACAGCATCGATATTGCTTCTTCATTTAACATAGATGATGTCTATTCAATGCGCCTGTTCGTCAGGCTCCGCTGGGATATTGCTCCTGGTTTTTACAAGCAAGCCCAAATTGAAAAAGTGTTGATGCAGACAACTCGTACTGCTGAAGACCGCTTTAACGAGTTGGCAACGAATAACTTTGCCGAAGCATGGGAAGATGCGCAGAAATTTAACAACCCGCGTGAATGGCGCACACGCTTTTGGGAGATGGAAACGTGACGGATACCTATAACGATGCGCTTGCCGAGCAAATGAAAAAGAATGTTTGGGATAATCTCAAAAGTGAAGCCGCAAATATGACCCCAATGGAATATGCCACAGTTTCCGCAGATATTGCCGGCATATTTGATCCGACTCCGGTTAGTGACGGAGCAGGCTTTCTACTCTCGGCTGCACAGGGCGATGCCTTAGGCGCATTGCTGTCCTTGGGCAGCATGATCCCTTATGCAGGCGATGCGCTGGCTAAGCCAGCCAAGATTGTCAAGCGTGCGCCGAAAACAGCCAAGGCTCTGGAGACTATGTTAAATGCCAAGGATAATCTTGCTAAAGTTGGCAAGGCCGCGCTCAGTAATGCCGGTCTCAGTCCTGCCAAAATCGCGGTATCTCGTACAGACTTTTTCAAGAATAGTGGCCTCAGTCTCGAACAAATTGCCAAGGCACGCAGACAGGCATTAGAGAAAGTACAAAAAGCCATGCTTGATGCCAAGAACAAAACACCGGGGGTTGAAACCTGCCCACGCAAGCTCGTGGACGAGGTGACGGGAGAAAAGCGTCAGTTGCAGATGCCTCGTAGTGGTAAAAATGGAAAATGGAAAACCGCGGGGGGCGAGCAACCAGTAGATGGCAACGGTATTTTTGAATTTACTGAGCCTAAAAAGCTACCCGATGGCCGTATGGTAAAAGAAATTGAGTATCGCAACGGTGCTCCCGATTTTAATAAATATGTTGAAGGAGATAAATATGATCTTTGGGAGGTTAGTGGGGATGCGGATATAGATGGAAAATTGCTTAAAGAGCTGATGCAAGAAAAGAACCCCCATTGGCAACCGCCTGATGATAAGAACTTTGTTCTTCACCATTTTGAAGATGGCAAAGTTGGTTATGTCCCTCGTGTTATCCATGATAAACCCGGAGGAGTAGCACATACAGGAGGAAATTCCATGACTAACAACCAACTTTTTTGAGGAGAAATATTATGTTTCGGATTACTGAATCGATGCGAACTTACTGGAATGAACATCCAGAACCCAAAGCGACAACTTCCGATATCGCTCAAATTGAGGCCGCAATCGGTTACTCATTGTCAGCACCTTATACGGAATTTGTAACTCAGTTTGGTTTTGTTATTTTTGGAAGAGATACAGAAGAGCGATACCATTTTGACTATATTGTCGAATTTCCTGATCGCCAAGAAATTCGCGAAGGAAATATCCGTTTTCTTTTAGAACCCGACCGGCTTATCGAAACTTACGAATATTTCACAACAGCAGAATTTGAAGGCGATGAATCTACTCCATTGTTTCCGGCTAATTATTTACCTGTAGGGAATGATGCAGGGCAAGGCAAGATTTTACTTGAACTCGGTGGCGACCATCCCGGCCGTGTATGGTATTGGCCTGAAAATGAGTGGGCTTGGGGGATGGAAGGCAATACCTGGCTGGGCTTTGTCGCCGATGATTTCTACGGGTTCATTAATAAACTTCGCCCGTGACTAATTTCCACTCTGCCCATAATCAATTTTTTTGAAGTAAGAAATAGGTTTCGGCTTCCAGATCTTCTTCTCATCTTCGTCTGAAAGGATAAGCCATCGTGGTTCATGTGTATGAAAAGTTGCAGTCCGTCGCGTTCGAGCGATTGCCAGAGCCGATTCAAAAGGTCTATCTGGCATCACCTGTTTTCTCAACAGTCGTAGAGCCGGAAGGTGACGGTTTTAAACTGACCACGCCATCACTACTTGACCAACCTGCCAATCAGGCACTGGTGCCCAAACTGGGGATCAAAAGCTGGCGGGATTCAGGTTCTTTGGGTATGATTTATGAAGGCGTCAATATTCGCGCTATCGCAGAACGATTGCTGCAAAGTCCCACACAGCCACAGCGCACTATTGCCCAGGCATGGACTGAAACTGGAACCCCGTTAAAACTGCATCTCTCGCCCTATGTTGACTTTTCGCAAGCGACCGAAGTGCGGTTTTTAGCGACCCGGAAACGATGCAAGCGCATAAGCTTATGCCTGCGCGGGCAATCTGTGCAAAGTTTCAATTCCGTATTCCCGCACATCGCGGATTTTGCCAACGCCGTGGCTCAATATTTAGCTTCCTGGAGCCAAATTATCGACATTGCCTATTTTCCAACCGGTGAAATCAGGCTTGTTGAAATCAATCCCGGCTTGACGCCATTGGATATCGCCAAGTTACGGCAAGCCTAGTTGCAGCGGCTCGCGTTTGAAAATGGTTGGGTTTGCATTTGACGCCATTTTGGGCTCAAACTAAGCGAAAATGAAAATGCAGCTCAGCTCCAGATTATCTGCAAATGAGCTTGCAATTATCGGCACCGGCTCGCAATCCATCTTCGCGGGCTCACAATAATTGCAAATGTAGGATGATCCGTGTGTTGTCCTCAAAGATGAGGTGAATTTGAAAAATATAGCCGGGAATGATGTATCTATTTTTTTATTCCGCTTTGAATTACGTGGTAATGGCATCGACTTTGTTTTGAATGAGGCTATTGCCGCTGATATGTACCAAGATATAGATGAGAAAATGAAACCGCTCGTCCATGCATGTTGCGAAACACTTTTGCGGTATAGGCAGTTAAGTGTGAGTAATGCCATTATGGATGGCAATATTCTTGTTACAGGAGAATTTGAGGTTATGCTGAGCAAGGGGCTAGGACAATACTTTGCGCATGATGAAAAGATGCGGTTATTCCAGGATGCCAAAAATATTGCCGATCTTCTGGGGGAGGTTATGGACAGAAGAACTCAAGAACTGGAAAAAGGAAAAACAACTACACCTACCTGCGGCGATCTGAAAACATAAATCACAGGAACTGCAAACATCCAATTTTCCGGCTCGGATTAACACTCCTGAATATTAATAGCATCTCCTCGGTGTCCGGCGTTATCCAGCTCCCGTCTAGTGCAATCGAAGATATCGCAAGGCCGGCTGGTTATGCGGAACATTAAAATTTGCCTTTGTGGCGCTTGTAAAACTTGCTGGCGATCTCGCGGTTGATGATCTCGCCAAGATAGGGATCGAAGCTAATTTCGATTTCCGGATGCCGCTTCAGCCATACCCTGAATTTAGCGAGGATGCCCTTGCTGGCCAATTCCGGAACGGTGCAGTTGAACACTTCGCAGAGCTGGGTTGTTATACGATACATTTGCTGATCCTGCGGCAATTATTGAACGATTTTAATCTCTTCAAATCCCAGCTCAAACAATACCCCCACCGCCGCATCCAGCCGCTTGAACACGCGCACTTGGCCGCGCGCGGTCTCCAGCAGGGGATTCAGATTATGCTTGCCGGCCAGCGTGACCGCCCAGCCTTCGCCGGCATCGTGCGGCCTGATCACGGGGATCTCCAAGGCGCCCGCCCGGCACAGCAGCTCGGCTTCCTTCAGGTTCACGTCAGTTCAGCCCGTTGGTTGACTCGGGCAGGATCAGCTCCACGCTCGGAAAGTAGGTGCTGAAGCGGCCCTTGTCGCGCGAGATCAGCCTATAGCCGGCCACGGCGGCGTGCGCCCCGATGAAGAAATCCGGCAACACGTTGCCTTTCCGGCCCTGCCGCCGGCGGTACTGCAAAAAGGCCTTGCCGGCCAGGAACAGGGCTTCTTTCGGGAGGGGCCGCATGGCGAAGCCCAGATGCTCGAACAGCGCCTCCACGTCCTCGATGCGCTCGAAGCCGACCGAGCATTCGGCGTATATGATCGGGTTGATGACCAGCGTGTTGTCCCGGTCCAGCTTTTCCAGCGTCGAGGCGCTCCATTCGAACCAGGCGCTGTCCGGGGCGGCCAGATCGGTGATCACGCAGCTGTCGATCAGGATGACGGCCATGACTCGCCCCGCGTCAAGGCCATGATCTCGTCGGTGCTCATGGTCGGCTTGGCTTTGCTGTGGGCGGTGCGGAAGCGGCTGGCCTTCTTGCGGCGGGGCTGTGCCTTGGCGATGTACCAGCGCCCGTTTTCGTCCTGCACGAACTCAATTTCGGTTTCGGCGGGCTGGATGCCCATGCTTTCGCGGACATTCTGAGGAATGGTGACTTGGCCCTTGCTGGTGACGCGCATCGCGATCTCCGGTTAGTTGGTAATACTTAAATAGTAATACTTTTTCAGCGATCAGGCAAAGCCTTAAGCGATCTTTCCTATTGTGGCACAATTTTATTTTTGATATAACAAAACTTAATTTTTGTTTAATCAAATAACTATTTATGTTGAAAACCGCAAGATGGGGGCTGTTGCTGTTGCTGCCGTTCCAGGTAATGGCCTGGGAGGATGATGTCGTTTTGTCCTTCATCAGCCGGGCCAACCCGATCATCCAGGCGCAGCGCCACGTCACGCAGGCCTACGCCAAGCCCGACGCCGTGACCTGGGCTTTGCAGAACACTTCATTGAGCGCTCGCCTGGGCTTCGGCGGCACGGAGTTTCGGGACGACCCCTACACGACCTACGGCGGGCTCCAATTCAGCATTCCATTGTCGTCGATCAAGGAGGAAAGGGAACAAGCCCTGAAGTTAGTGGCCGAGGCCAAGGAAATCGATGACCTGCACACGAAGGTGATCCACGACATCGCCCAGCTGCGCACCCTGGAATCGGAGCTGGCCGCCTCGGACGTGCGGCGCAAGTTCCTGAAGGAGAAGGCCGCCTGGCTGAAGAAGCGCATCGACGAGGGCTATTCTTCGGAAATGGACCAGTTGTGGACCATCGGCGGCAAGCTGAATGACGAGGACGCCCTGATCGCCAAGGTGGACGTGCTGGCCAAGACGCAGCGCTACAAATTGGCCAGGTACGCCGGGGCGCAATGGCAAACCCTGCTGGCGTACCTGGAAGGCAAAACCGAGACGCTGGGAGGCGTCGATGGATGAGATCGTCGGCCTGGTCGGCCGCGACGAGCTGGTGGCCGACCTGGCGGCCGAAATCCGCAAGGGCAAGCACGTGATCCTGACCGGCCCGGTCGGCATCGGCAAGTCGGCCGTGCTGAAGGCGGCGCTGGAGCAGGTAAGCGGCAAGGTCGAACTGCTGATCCGGCTGCATGACCACCAGGCCAAGGGCCAGTTCGTGGACATGGCGAGGCAGATGCTGGCGCTGGGCCTGATTGGGCCGGCAGAGCTGGACTTGCCGGCGGAGTTCCATGGCACGCCGCCGGCAGCAATCGACTGGAAGGCGATCAGGAACCGCGTCAACCGCATGAGCATGCGCGATCTGACGCAGGCGATCATTCCGGCCCTGGCCCGCAGCGACAGCAAGTCGGTGATCGCGGTCGACGACCTGACTTCGCTGACGCCGACGCAAATGGCCTTCTGGCTGGCGATTTTCGACCATGCCCAGGTCATCGGCTGCGCCTCCGAGAAAAAGGCCCGCGTGCGCAAGCTGTGGTGGAAAATGAAAGAGATTCCGGTCAGGCCCCTGCCGCCGGATGTGATCCGCGACATCGTCAGGAAGTACATCAAGGCCAAGGGCATTTTGATCGAATCGCCGGAGCTGTACATTTCCCACGTCGTCAAGCAGTCGGGAGGGGTGCCGCAGGCGATCCACGACATGCTCGACGAGTCGGGCAAGGAGCGCATCATCGACAAGCGCAAGGTGCGCGAGATGCGCCATGAGGCCGGCGTGCAGTACCTGGACTTCACGCCGATGGTTATGATCCTCGGGGCGCTGATCGTCTCAATGCGTTACGTGGGCATGGGCACAGGCGACAAGACCCTGTACATTCTGGGCGGCATGGGAGCGGCCTTGTTCCTGACGCTGCGTTTTTTCATCTTCAAGGGCGTAGGGCGGTAGTGCTATACTTGTATAGCATTTGTTTTTATAGAGGATAAGACCATGTTAGCCATACGACTGCCAGAAGACCTGGAAAAACGCCTGGAAAATTTGGCCAAGCGCACGGGCCGCACGAAAACGTTTTACGCCAGACAAGCTATCGAGCAGCACCTGGACGACCTGGAGGACCTTTACCTGGCCGAGCAGCGCCTGACCGAGATCCGCGCGGGCCGCACGCAAACCATTCCGCTGGAGGACGTGCTGAAGCACTATGACATGGAAGATTGAGTTCGACCCGGCCGCAGAGCGTGAACTGGCGAAACTGGACAGGGCGGTTGCCCGCAGGATTTTGAAGTTTCTGGCGGAGCGGCTGGCGCCATCGGACAACCCGCGAAGCCTGGGCGCTCCGCTAACCGGCTCGAAGCTCGGCGACTTCTGGAAATACCGCATCGGCAAATACCGCGTCATCGCCAGCATCGAGGACCGGATTGTGACTGTTCTGGTTTTGAAAGTGGATAAGCGCAACGATGTGTACAAGCAAAAATAGATCGTCAAGGTCAGCGATGCCGCTTTCAGGCTGCAAGGGTAAGGTAGGGTAAATGATATGATGTCATATCATACTATATCATTTCATGCCGGATGTTAGCCGCCACGCACGCCGCCTTTTCGACCGCGCTGTACCTGGGCGGGGCCGCCGTTTTCGAGTACAAAGCTGAGCCGATTGCCTGGGTGCTGGCCGTGCTGTTCTCGTTCATGCCCGACATCGACATCCCGACCTCGCGGGTCGGGCGCCCTCTGTTCTTCCTGTCAGTGCCTCTGGAGAAGCGCTTCGGCCACCGCACGGTCACTCATTCGCTGATCGGCGTAGCCATCCTGGCGGCCATTGCTTCGCCTTTGTATTTCGCCTGGCCGCTGTGCTTCTGGGCGATCGTGGGCGGCTACTGGTCGCACATCCAGATCGACATGGCCAACATCCGGGGGGTTGACTTGTTCTGGCCGTCGCCGATCCGCGTGGTCATGCCCGGCAAGGTCAAGTACCGGCTGGAAGTCGGCAGCAAGGCGGAAATGATTGTGCTGTGCGCGCTGCTGGTGTTCTGCGTCGGGCTGTACCCGATGAGCAGCCTGGGGCTGCGCGGCGGCCTGCACCAGATCTTGAAGGACTTCGACATCGCCTACGACGAGTACGTCGAGGTGCAGGGCCTGAACTGGCATACATTGGAACTGAAGGCGATCGACAACCTGACCCTGGAGCATATCGAATGCAGTTGCCCGGTGCTGGGCGCCTGGCAAAGCGGCCTGATCGTTGAATACCGGGGCCAGGCTCGGTCGGTCGGCAAGAGCCAGCTGCACCATAACCTGTACCCGGTCGATGCGGTGTTGCTCAAGGGCGAGCCGCTGCGCGTGATCTCGCAGCGCGTGGACATGAAGGGCCGCTCGTTGCGCTGGCTGGTCGACAACCTGAAAGCGAACCATGATTACTATCTGCTGGGCGAGCTGTTCGTGGATGCGGACAAAGTGGTCAACGTCAGCCAGATCGAGGCCTATCATCCGGTGCTGTGGAATGGCAATAAGGTCAGGCTGCATTACGCCAGGGCCGGGGATCTGACTGATTACCTGAACCTGACGGCGATCCGGGGCGAGGTGGTCGTGCAGTTTTGGCTTAGGCCGGGGGATAGGGCGGTGGAGTTGACATTGGGCGGAGCGCCATCGGCTGAAAGTGTGCCAGGGGCGTTAGAAGTGATGTTTTAAAGGGAGTTCAACGATTCAGTGAACATTAGACAGATCGTATCTAAATGTCCATTTTAGATAAATTAACTTTCTTCTTCCATACTGTTTTCAATCTGTTCTAAGATATCTATAAGGGTATTAAGATCATATTGAAAACAACAAGGAAGAATAACATCATTTAATAAATCAAATCGGTATCTAATTCCATTCTCTATCACTGAAACTTCAAATTTCAAGTTCGAATTTTCTTCAATGATTTCCTCGTCATAATATTGCATCCTTATTATTTTAGAATTTTCCATTATGGATAGTATGGCATTTTTTAAAGTAATAAAATTTCCAGATTTCAAAATAGGGAAAACTACGTCTTTCAGAAAATTGATTTCATAGAAGGTTTCTGTTTGCCTTCGTCTGTGAGAATCGTGTTCTTCACGCAAGATCTTTTCCCTTTGGCTTTTCTGTAGATCTAGTTCATCATATTCATCTCGATTTAAGGCTTCATGAAAATTAAAATATCCTAGCATCACAATTTCTCTTACAAAAATAATCGATAAGTAAAATTAAAATAAATCCATCAACGGATTCACTTGAATTTGGTCCACTTATAAACTAGCTTAGTATTATCTGCGGATAATGCGTCGAATTGGTTGCCCTTGATTCCGATAAGTGCGGACTCCCCAGAAAAGTCAAACGTAAATTCCTTCGACTCCTTGGATGAATCGGCTATTTCTTCCCATGTAAAGTGTAGCTGCTTGCCATAGTAACCATCAAAGATGATCCGGCGAATATGCTTGATTTTGAAAGGGGTATGAGATGGCTTTGATATGTATTTAGAAGCATCATTTGTACTGAGACTCATATCCCATATGGTTTTCATTCCATTGTATTTGGAATTATCTACTATCCATTGTTTTTTCGTTCCGTCTAAAGAGGTACGAATGCCAACACAATCGCCTTCACTAATTACACTACCAAGCCCAGGAAACGAAGCAGCGGCTTTACCATTTTGCGCACAGTAGTACTTCCAAGATGAATCAATTGAGCTTAGCTCAAGCTCACCGGGATCAAGGTGCACCGGAAAAGGAATCATCATTGACCCTGGAATCATTAAATCAACGGGCTCAGACACAGATATGAGCTCTCCATCTATATAAGAACCCTCTACAAATAATGGTTCTCCTGTGGTGACCACAAGCTCTTTTCCAATTGGTGCATTAAAGGTTTTAGATGTATAGGGATCGGCCTTCAATGAAGCGCGAGAGGGCTCAGCAACACAGCCAACTATCAATGTTGAAATTGTCGCGCTTGCGATCAGAAGAGAAATGCGGATCATTTTTGTACTACCTTTCTATATTTGAATAGGCTAATAAGTATTAGCTAGATCTAGTATTTTACATTCTATCTCAATCTGAGCACATGGCCATTAAATGCAAGCTCGGTTACAATTAATCTAAGTCAGGCCGGATTTTAGTGGCTGCTAATTTGATCTAAAAAATGCGATAATTGCGAGCTAGAGCGCATTTCAAATGCGGACCACTACAGATAGCTGTTAATTCGCTTCAAATGGTGAATAAGGTTAAACAGTTTTTATCTAATAATTCGGTCTGTTGTCTATCTATCCATCCATAAGATCCAGATTGTACAGCCTGCTCATATGCCCAGTAGGCCACTCTGTTTGAACAATCATTGTCGGCTATGAAGCCGGTCAACTCGTAGCTCAGGTCTTTCCCATACGTTTGATTTCTCAGCAGCCAGTTTTCGAGGTGCTGTTGAGCCGCCAGCATATCGGATTTTTTTCGATTACAAGCCGCATGGGCTAAAACAAAGTTGTGGGCGAGGTCTCTTGGATATTTTGACCAGGGAATAAAATGGTCGACATCCACTTCTTTGGATAAATTGGCAGAACAGTAGAAACATTTTCCGGACTGTACCTCGTGCAATATTTCAGCCGCCTGCGTTAAGGATGCCCGGGGCGTGCCGAACATGAACATTTCCAATTCATCCGCCTGGCCAATTATTTCGGCATTGCTTTTGTTTTTCCGGACATGAGAGACCCAGCCGGCCCTCGCTAATTGCTGTATTAGAGGATGAAAGGTGCGCAGCATGCTGGCTACGCCAGTATGGAGAATGAGCTTTCCGGGCGGGTTGGGATATTGATAGAGAAAGGGAACCTGGATGCCACCGACATTTTGCAGATATTTGACCGGCATAGAGACGACGGTTCGGGCGATCGTCGCTATGACTTTCGGCCAGGATTTGGACTTTCTTGCTTGGCTGAGCGTCGCGGCCCCTTCATGCCGTAAAATCATTAAGGTATTGACGACGGCGGTTTGTTTGCCCTGATTCTGATTTAAGACCCCGGCCAAGGTCCCTGTTACGCCTGATGCATAAGGGATGGTTTGCGGCCAGTACAATTCTACAAATTTTTCCGCAATGGCCATCAGGGAAAGTTCCACTTGCCCTTCGACATGCTTGGATTCGACAGACAATTCCGCCAACGCCATCAACAGAGCGTATTTATAGGTCGCTACAAATTCGCCTTCGTCAAAAAGGCGCTGCAGGTGTTGCAGGAATTTAAGTTGCTGCTCGGCACTGGGAGTCATGCAGTCCAGTACTTGGCTTTTTCCGGAATAATCCAGCGCACACCGCCACGAGGGTCGTCCTGGTCCCCTTGGTATCTTGGGATTAAATGGATATGTAAGTGAGGTACAGTTTGACCTGCAATGGGACCGTCATTGATGCCAATATTGTAGGCATCCGGCTTAAATTCTTCGTCTAAGTTCAGCTTGGCTTCTTCGATTAGTCGCATCAAAGCATCATGCTCTTGTTTTTGCAGCTGAAAGAAGGAAGCGATATGTCGTTTGGGGATAATCAAGGTATGCCCAGGTGAGATAGGGTAGCCATCACGAATGACCAGGCCTAGATCATTCTGTTGTTTAATGCGCTCTTGGGGTAAGGTACAGAATGGGCAGGCTGTCATATTTAAGCTTTGAAACGTGTTTAATATTCTTTTTTTCAGTCATTGAAATCGCTGATTTTTGGGCGTCAACGGACAACTTAAATCCAACAATGGATGAGTACGTTCATGCTACCTGAACACGTTTAGTATATGCAAATTCGGCGCTACTGGGGTTAGATGACGTTAGCAGGATAGAGACCAGCCTGAGACTGAAAGCAACCCTTGGCGAGGATGTTTTAGTGAGAATAGGGCAGTTTGCTATACTTTCGCGCTGATTCCGATACCTCAGCTTTAGTTCGGGCAAAAAATAATACTAACCAAGCCTTTTGAAGACGATATGAATGAAGAAAAAAGAATTTCCACAACCCAACTAGCCAAACAGCGAGGTATTTCCCCAAACGAATTATTTGTCCAGTTAAACGAACTGGGCCTGCTCAAGAAAGAAAATGATCAGTGGGTGTTGACCGAAGCCGGCGAGCGCTTGGGAGGCGTGCATTTAGACAGTAAATATGGGCAATACGCGGCATGGCCGGAGGACGTGGATTTCGGTCAGGACGTTAACACATCATCGGCAAACGAGACATTGAATGATAACAAGCTCATTACAGCAACGGCCATCGGCAAGCACTTCGATTTATCGCCCAACAAGATGAACTACATCCTGTCCGAGCTGGGCTGGATCAAGAAAGGCTTGAAAGGCTGGCTGGTAACCGACCAGGGCGCAAAGCAAGGCGCAAAGCAAGGCGAGGACTCACGATCCGGCATACCCTTCGCGCGCTGGCCGGAGTCGATACTCCATGCCAAGGCCTTAAAAGACAGCATCGACAACATGAAAGGCGTCGACAAGCCGAAAACCGACAGCGACAAAATGGACAGCTTCCGGCACAAGTTTGAGGCGACTCACCGGACGACTGACGGTCATTTCGTGCGCTCAAAGGCGGAGATGCTGATCGACAACTGGCTGTACATGGCCGAAATCGTTCATGCCTATGAGCGCAAATTGCCTATCGAGGAGGAAATGTACTGCGACTTTTACATACCGACCGGCAAGGTCTACATTGAGTTCTGGGGTTATGAGAACGACGAAAAATACCTGGCCCGGAAACAGGAAAAACTCGCCATTTACCAGAAATACAATTTCAACCTGATTGAGCTAACCGATAAGGAAGTGCTTAATCTTGATGATATCCTTCCGAGATTGCTGTTGAAGTTCGGCGTACAAGCTTATTAACGGAGTAAACCATGCCAATAGTATCCTTATTAGCCCCTGTGCCACTCGAACATCTCCGTGATGGTTTTAATATTTGCCAATCGCAAGGAAAAGTTGCATTCGGAAGTCGCGCATGGGAAGTGTTTCGTGAGCTAGATGTAGAGAGAAGTGGTTCCCCGGTGGACGTGTTCATTTATGCCTCAGGCGACCCGAGCACAGAGCAGTTAGAGGTTTCTTGGTATGGTCGGTACATTGGGCATGTTGAGGGCAAAAATGGCGCTCACCCGGATGGCATGAAGTTTCGCCTACCGTCAACTGGAAAATATCCGTCTGACAACAAAGGGTACTGGGCGGTATTTTGGGAAGTTGATCAATTGCGTGAGCTAACGCAAGATGAACGCATCCCCATTGGTGAATTCGTGGGGTATAAGACTGGAAAGTCATACAAGAAGACCTTTATCCCAGAGGGGCCGATTCTTGTTGTTCGACCAGTTTAACGTTGCGGTCGAAATGGAAATTGCGTAAGCGGGCCTAGCCAAACTGATCCAGATCGTGACAGAGCACACTCCGAAGCGCTTCGGTTTCGATCCGATCAATGATATCCAAGTGCTGACGCCAATGAACCGCAGCGGCCTGGGCGCACGATCGCTGAAAATCGAGCTGTAGGCCCGCCTGAATGGCGAGAGCGAGCTGAAGATCAGCAAATACAGCTCGACCTATGCGCCCGGCGACAAGGTGATCCAGAACGTCAATAACTGCGACAAGGAAGTGTTCAACGGCGACATTGGCCGGATACTCAGCATCGACCAGGAAGAAAGCCGGCTGTCCATCCGCTTCGATTACCGGGACGTGGACTATGAATTCAGCGAGCTGGACGAGATCAGACTGGCCTACGCTAACAGCATCCACAAAAGCCAGGGCTCGGAATATCCGGTCGTGGTCATGCCATTGGCCATGCAGCACTACACCTTGCTGGAGCGGAATCTGGGGTTTACACGGGCGTGACGCGCGGCAAGTAGCTGGTGGTGATCATCACCCAGCCGAAGGTGTTGGGGTTGGCGGTTAGGACTCAGAAGTTGGGGCGGCGGGTGACGAATTTGGTTGCGCGGTTGCGGTAAGAAGTTTCTTCAGGAGCGGCCAGCCGTTTAGGCGGAGTAAGCCGGGGCCGGTTTAGCCGGAAGAGCATTATTTTTATTCAAACTTCAATAGCTTATTTGAATCTAAATAATTCTGATAATAACGGCTCTGCCTGATGGAAACGATATGAATTGGTTAGTGAAGAAAATAGTTAGCTTAATTAAAAGTGATCACTATGAAGAAAATGTAAGCGATGCTTCTAAAGACTTTAGCAGTACAGCTGCCGTACCTGGTCCTGAAGATCCTAAAGCCCTTCATCCTGGCAGAAGAAGAGTAAAGGAGAACTACACGAGCCACTGGGACTTGGATTATCTGCCTAGAAAAGAAGTCGATAAAATAATGGAAGAAGAACAGTCTAAATAGGGGGTAAAACAAGCAGTCGTGTCACCCGCGGCCATCTGATCGACCCGTTGCGGTCGACTACTTGCTTAGCCAAATATCTTCCAACTCAACATTTACCGCAGCCGGCAGCTATCATTGCGACATGGTTTTTTGCCAAACCACATTCCCAGACGCAAACGATGACGTGCGAACATACCGTAAAGCCGTTCAAATAGTGGCCTCAACAATGGCCAACGCATTGGCGCTACGAGCCAGCCTAACCCGACGGCTCGATAGGCGGCGCAAAACACCTCGACGCCTTTGACCAACCGGCCATCCGGATAAAGCCCATGAATCTCGGCCATAAAATCATCAAAGGTTTTGCCGTAGACTTGTGGTTCGAAACTTTCCTCTTGGATGTCTTGGAAAGCCAGCCGGTTATTTTTGTTTTTCCAGCGCAGCCAAGCCACTTCCTTTTGGCAAATCGGGCAATGACCGTCGTAGAAGAGAATGAATTCAGGTCGGTTATTCATGAGGCTGTATTGGGGTAATCGCAGAATTCAGAAAAAATACCACGGTAAGATCTTTCTAACCAGCGATCACACTAACAAACTCCCGCCAATCGGTCGCATAACGCCGTGATATCCGTCCGGCCCTGGATGATTGCCAGGCTTTATCAAAAGCCGGCGGCCGCGACCGCAATGCCTCCGGGAATGCGCCGGTTGATCCGATCCACGGCCTGCATGAGCGTTCAGATCCTCATAGCCGCAGGCCAGGGCATAAACCCGTTGCCGCAGCAAGTCGACTACCGGATGCCGGATGCGGTCAGGATCCCTGGGATCGCGCATCTGTTCCGCAATCCATTGGGTTAACTGGTATTGTTGATCAATGGTTCTTAACAACAAGACACCGCCATCACTGGTGATGGCTCCGCGGCTGAATTGGGCTTGTATTTTGCGGCGTTTAAAGGCAGGAAGATCTATTTGAGCTGCGGTACAATTTGGCACGGGCAAATCCTTGTTCAAATTCAATCTAAGCAACTGAATTTTACCGAACTCTACGGGATTTGACAGTTCTTTTTATGAAATATCCGGGCTAACACAAACCCAAGCCGCAAATTTGATTTACAAAGGCCTTCGAACATGGTGGGACTGGGAAACGCCGGAAGAAAGAGACGGACATCGTAAGATGGCCCCAGCATTTTTTGAGCTGCTCAAGATCAAAATAGCTCATCTCAATGAGCATACTTGTGAGAAGTAGCTTACTTTGATAATTGATAACTGGTGGATCGTATGAAGCGCCGCGTCATTGTGATGAATGGGCAAAAACTATTAGAAGCTGAAATTGACGGAAAGTGGGTTATAGAAAAGGTAAGTAAGGCCAAAGACATTAAACCGGGCATTTATAAATTGTATCTAGCTATTGATGCGGATAAGGATCAGTTGTTTGCCGGAGTTATTGTGCATAGAGACAATAATAGTGTGTATCAGAAAACAAACCAGGGACTTGTTAAATATGATCGAGCAGACTTCGATCGCATTGCTAGTTCTTGATGCCCAGATCCTTGACTTCCTGGCTGCGGGCGACGATGCAGCCGTCATTGTTGCTTAGCACGGCCACCGGCCGATCAACCAAATCCGGCCGGAACACGCGCTCGCACGAAACGTAGAAATTGTTGCAGTCGACCAGGGCGATCAGCGGTGCCATCACAAAAGATGGATCACGGCCGTGACCACGCCCCAGATCACCAACTCCAGGTCTTCGTGCAGGTCGATATCGGCATAGGCCGAGTTCTCGGCTGCCAGCACCCAGCACCCGTTCCGGTGCAGCAGGCGCTTGACGGTCAAAGCGCCGTTCAGGGCGCAGATCACTATCTTGCCAGCTACCGGCTCCAGGGAGCGATCCACGATCAGGATATCGTTCGGGTGAATGCCGGCGTCCAGCATCGATTCCCCTTCGGCCCGGACAAAGAACGTGGCGGCGGGTTTCTTGACCAGCAGTTCGTTCAGGTCCAGCGTCTTCTCGATGTAATCGTCGGCCGGGGAAGGGAAGCCGGCCGCGACCTTGCCGGTGAATAGCGGCAGCGGTATCGGGCGGGAAGTGCGGACGGGACGCCAGATATCCGTCGAGCCTGTTCTTGTAAGCAATTGATCCATAATGCGCTCGGAAAAGGGTTGTTGTTTTTGTTCTCTTTTTGTTCTCTTTCTCTGGCATTTTAGGCCGTTTTTGGTAAGCTGACAAAAAGTAAATTACAGGATGAGCAATGAAGACATTAACCCGGCGGCAGCGGCAGATCCTCGATTTCCTGCGCGATAACCCGGACCAATTTCCGATCCCGCCGACGCTGGACGAACTCTGCGCGGCGCTGGGCATGGCCTCGCGGGGCTCGCTGCACAAGCACATTTCGGCTCTGACCGAGGCAGGTCTGGTGGAGCCGTTCGCCGGCAATAAGCAGGGCGGCATCCGCCTGACGGCCCTGGCGCAGCGCGATGAGGCCTCCAGTGAACAGGCGCTGCCGTTCGTCAGCCGGATCGCCGCCGGCAGGCCGATTGAAGCGCTGGAAAACATCAACTATATGGCCGTGCCCGAGGTGCTGAGAAGCGACAAGCCCTGCTACGTGCTGCAGGTCAAAGGCGATTCGATGATCGAGGCCGGTATCTTCGACGGCGACTGGGTGGTCATCGAGCAGCGCAGCTACGCCGACAACGGCGATATTGTCGTGGCCCTGGTCGACAAGAGCGAGGCGACTTTGAAATACATCGAGCAGACGCCGGACAAGGTGCTGCTGATCCCGGCCAACGCCAGCCTGGCCGCCATGTCTTACCGCCCGGAGCAGGTCGAGATCCAGGGCGTGCTGGTCGGGCAGATGCGCAGTTACCGTTCGTTGCAAGCTAAATAAAAACTCATAAAGGACTAGCGGGAGCATTTGAACAGAAACTTACGGTTTCAACAAAATCCGGCTATGTAAATTTTCTCAAAGCGGCCGCTGACAATGATTCATTTCGAACAGGCTGGCCATCAGGTCACGACCCCAAGCTGCCTTTCGCTAATTTGCATAATCTACGTCCGGTTCTTGTCTATCAGCGGACGATTAAACTGATCCTGAAACTAAACAACCGCCGACCGAAAACCGGCGGTTGTTTAGTTAAGCTTCAGCGTCATAGTAAGTAACCATTTGCTGTTTATCTTCATCCCACAGGTTAGCTCGAAAGCATTCTACGATTTCGCGAAGTGCAAGCGAAGTGGTCGCCGGTGACTGAAGCTCGGGAATGGCGGCCATTGCTTCCGGCAGGCGATAGAACGGAATGCGCACATTGAGGTGATGAATGTGGTGATAGCCGATGTTGCCCGTGAACCATTGCATCACCTTGTTAAGCTGCATGTAGCTCGACGATTCCAATGCGGCCTTATAGTACGACCATGACTCGGGCGAAAGGATAGTCATACGTTTGTAAACGTGCTGGGCAAAAAAGAGGTAACCGCCCAGTGCGGAGGAAATTGTCATCGGCAACAAAACCACGAAGAAAGCGGTATCGAAACCGCAGGACTGCCACAAGAGGGCAATCAGCCCAAAGTGCGCGAACAGCGACAGAGCCGAATCCCAATGTTTTGCGGGAGCGACGAGAAGCGGCTGCAAACAGATACTGAAGCCGAAAATTGTCACATAAGCGCATAATATTGTGAGGGGATGCCGTTGCACGCGGTACTTAAAGCGTTCCTCTGACGAAGCCTCGCGCCACATCCGGGTGGTCATCACCGGGAACGAACCGATACCGGATCCGGCAATCTGCCCAACATGACCGTGATGATAGTTATGGCTCTTTTTCCAGGATCTAGGCGGAGTGAGCACGAACGCGCCATAAACTTCAAATAACAATCGTGCCAAAGGGGAGTTCCGCAGTATAGTGCCATGCATGAAATCATGATAGGTAATGAATGCACGCACCATTAGCAAAGCTCCCAAAATTGATAGAGCCATTCTTAATGGCAGCCAAGGTGCCATGCCGCTGCCCAACAGTGCGGCGATCAACATCACGAATGTCGAGCCAACGTGCCACCAACTCCTTGCTATCGATTCCACTGCAAACGGCGCGGTGGCTTTCAATAGCTCTGACTCCATACGGATGCCAGCGCTATGTTTGGGAATATCCTTATCTTGGTGAGAAGTATCCCTGGTTTCATCATTTAACTGTGCTTGATTCATAAAGAATTTCTCCTCTATGTTCGAGAATTCACCTAATTCGGTCGCGATTTTTCAGCGCCAAGGAGAAGCCGAAGCGACGAAAACTAGTCGCGTGCCAAGAAATAAACGGAAAAATAATTTACCGAAAGCGGTAAAACATGCCAATATCGTCAATAACGTAAAGACGTTTTTTGGCCGATACGTTTGGCAGAGGCCCCTAAACTTGTCGCATCGTTTCTGACTGTTATTGCACTATGTAAAACCTTTTAGGCTGGATAGCGAGCCCGAATGACAGTTAAACGGAATTCAGGATAACCTGCGTTACTTAACTCCTACATTTCACGTTGTTTCGAGCTACTAATTAAAGTTACTGTATGACCGTCGCCGTATGGTTACCGAGGCAAAATCATCATGCACATGCACGAAGAAAAAGAAACAGGACGTGTGGAAGGGTTTAGCGATCATGTCTTCGCCATAGCCATGACACTGCTCGTGATAGAAATTAAGATACCAAGCCAAGAGCAAGTTGCAGCAGAGGGGCTGGCACAAGCCTTAGCTGCGCTTTGGCCTAGCTATTTGGCGTTCTTGACCAGTTTTTTCACAATCCTTGTTATCTGGGTGCATCACCACTGGATCTTCCAGTTAATCAGTAAAATTGACCATCCTTCTCTTTATATAAATGGTCTCTTGCTACTCTTTGTTGCGTTCGTGCCCTTTCCAACGGCGCTGATAGCAGAGTATTCGCTTCATGTCGACGCCAAGGTGGCGGCAAACTTGTACACAGGAACTTTCCTGGCAATTTCACTCGCTTTCGACGTGCTATGGCGATATGCTTCGAAAAGACTACTGCCGCCAAATTCAACTCGCGAAAAAAGAAAGGAGGCTGTGCAAATTACTAAGCAGTATCGGTTTGGCCCTCCTCTCTATTTCGCAACTTTCGGGTTGTCGTTCGTTTATGAGAAGCTGAGTTTTACTTTGTGTTTGATAATGGCATTGTTTTTTGCGCTTGGAGGCTGGCCAATCAGAAAGTAGTTGGCTATAGACTCTCACTAATTCGCAAGATTTGTTAACCTGAACGAAAATGTATTTTGTAATAAATAAATACCGAGAAATAAGAGTCGATATCCCGCCTTAATGTGGTTGGCAAGGGAACGTCTGTTTTTTGGCTACGACGGACTCTCACGGAGAGATTTGCCTATGCAACTTAACGGCCGCTTTTGGCCGACTACTTCCGATCGGTAAACATCATTTCCAGCGGCTGCTTTGGAATTGGAAAAAGTGCCAGGTTTGATCAAGAATACACACTCACTCTTCTTCAATAAAATAAGTTCCGTTCGGAAGTACGTGTTTATATGGCAATAGAGAAATATGAGCAAGGGTTTCGTTGTCCACTATTTCCCCTTGGTTTCTCAAGCCTTCAACAATATCGCTAATCCTGGAAGTATTCCAGTACAAGATCGCATTTGACACCAAGCTCAGGCAACTTGCCTTATTCATAATTTCTTCGTAATCTCCGGTAGTAAATTCACCTTGGTTGGCAAAGAAAACCCATCGTGGCAACTTATGCCGGTATTCCCCTTTGTTGAGTTGTAGTTGCACAGTACGGCGAAGAGGCTTGTCCGTGATATACCGCAAGATATATTCAGTTTTAATGATCCGCCCCAGATTGGTAAAAGCCCTCGAAAGCCGGTCTGCTGGAAAACTGTTGGTTAGGCGCTGGACAATTACATGCGCCGGAGTCGTTCGCTCCTTAAGCGATTGGGCAACATGGATCATCGCTTCCCACTGCTCTTCGACAATATCAATATCGGCAGTTTTATTAAGCAAGGGGTTGAAGATGCCGTGATGGACGTTTCGATCTACTTTGTAGAGCTGTTGATCTTTTAGGTCGCGAATTCTGGGCATGAAGTAATAACCCAGCAGGTAGCACAAGGCGAACACTATTTCGGTATAACCGTGAGTATCCGTCGTGTGTTCACGGATTTTCAGGATAGAGTTGTTTTCCAGTAAGCCATCCAAGACGTACAAGGCTTCTCTGGGGCTACAGGATATAGCCTTGCTGCTGTATACAGCATATTGGTCGGACACATGGGTGTATATTCCGATCGCTTTCTCATAATATCCGTAGTACCTTGGGTAATAAGAGGCTAGCAGACTGTCTGCCCTGATCTTGAAACGCTGAGCATCGGATGACGATAACGTACCCGAGCCATGAATATCGCTAAATGGCAATTGATGATGCTGATTAACAATTTCGGCACTGGCATTTTTGTTGGTTTCCTCACGCACATAAAATTGCAAGACGTGTCTCAACATATCCACGGTAACACCTTTGACACTGGCGCTCATGGCGACCACACCCAGATTGGTTGCTTGTGAGATCATCGCAGCAATCAGCGTTTTGTAAAAATTTGCCGGTCTGGACTGGTGTTGCTGTAGGGGAATGAAATGTCGGCTAAACCCAGTTTGCTGATCAACTTCCATCAGCAATTGCTCAATTCGAATAAGTGGCAGACTGGCATCAATGACTTTCTGCAGCTTGATGACGGCATCGGGGATTTCGGCTTTGTCGTCTTTTTTCAGCTTCAACTTACCATCCTTGATTTCTGCAAACGTATCTGGGCCAAAGCATTTTTCAGCTTTACCAACGGCCTGATGGAATTGTAATGTCAGTGTTGATTTAACGGCATCCTGATAAGGTTGCTGAAGCGCTTCGTACGAAGCCTCTCGGTTGGCTTGCCAGTGGCGCTCATCCAGCATAAGATCCCAGAACGACACATGTTGCTTACTTTGTGGCAGATACAAATCGCCAGAGCGCAGCGCCTCTTTCATGGCTATCGCAAGCCCCAGTTCCCATGCATTGCGCTTTATATTGCCATCTTTATCCTTGTATGAGCGGCGAAGCTCTTGCGGAATAAATCCTGTCGGGGCATTATCGGGAATCTTCTTGAGAGTACCGGCATCCAACTGACGGACAAGCTTAATCACATTCATTAACGGCTCTGTGCCGGATTTTACGGCAAACGGCAACTGAATAAATTCAGCAAAATATTTGCGCAAGCTGGGGTAACGCCCCAACAAAATATCACCGTACCCACGCTCTTCTAACCGCTTGAAGCTATGCAGATCGGTAATCGAATCCAGCAACTGCTTCTCGTTAACCTGTTGCCATAGATAAGTTTTATGCAAGGGTTTGTCTTCCGGCCAATCGATAATTAACTGGGTGGTATCGAGCACCGTATCAATGGCTTTTTTCTGACGCTTACGAAACTCACGGTGTTTCATTTCATGAATGTGCTTCGCTTTTCGCAACATGTCCATGATGAACTGGTCGTGCATCTTGACCAGGGAATCCAGTAAACCCTTACGGGTTTCCAGAAGATAACAGGCCATCATGGCATAGCGTTTGGGTTCCTTAAAACGCTTGATGTCTCTTGCGTTGTAGCGGACGGCAAGTTTGTAAAGATAATCGATAAAAGCGGGATCGACGCACTGTGCTTCAAACTTACCAATACCTGTCTCTTCAAGTGTCCGGTACCGTTCCAGGTAACTTTGGATGGACGAGATTGTGGCTGACGGCGGATATTCTTTTAGCTGGTAAAATAATGAACGTTGGTCACCGAATTGTACGACCAATAGGTTATCAATAGCGGTTCTCAGTTCGGGTGTAAGCCTGTCGCACAAAACTTCAAATAACTGTTCGTGCGTTTCGGCGCAGACGCTGATAACTAGCCGCTCTAACACACTGGCTCCAGGCAATACGACACGCTCGGCCAATAGATTGCGTTCGGCTCGTAGGAATAGCTCGTCGGGCAGATGTGCTTGCAAAGCTTGTTGTTTTAACCATTTTTGCAATCGAGCCTGGGCTTCATCGTCGTATTTGGAAAAACCCAGATAATTCAGAATATTTTTTCGATACTCAGAAAATGTCGCTTCGCGATCCGGTGTTGCTACCGTAAGCGAAGGCGGCAAACCCAATTGGTTATTGAGGTAGTTGACAATACGGGGTGACAGGCCGTTGACCTCGGCCAGAAAGCGACCATACAAGCGTAACGCGCTTAACTGGATGGCGATGAATGTCCGAGAATTTTTTCGGTATTTGCTGATTTCCTTTTTGTCAGCATCGGAAAGTGTCCAGTCCCTGGCCATTTCTTCATCTGAGAAATCCTGTGGCAGCTTGATGGACTGGTAGCGTTGCCGTTGGTTTAGGAAACCTTCACTGGTAGTCATCGTTAACGGCACTCGTTGATTTGTACAAATTTCTTCATGAAGCTGGCGATAAAGAATTCCTGGAAAGGCGAGTTCTAATTTTGAAATAACACCTATCACAAGAGCAAGATTAGGATTTCGGCCTCTATAACTGTGCATTTGAATCTTGGTCTAGCTGCGCATGCAAAAAAGGCACTATTTTGTGCATCTGTAGTTGAATTACAATAAATGCACAGCTTATAATCTGCACATATTCTATATGCACAAAATAGCCAAAACAACATGACGTCATCAAAAATCGGCTATTGCCGAGTATCCACAACGGAGCAAAATATGGCTGCTCAGTTGGAATTACTTAACAAGGCGGGTTGCCATGAGATTTTCAAGGAAAAAGTATCGGGAAGTAATGCTGATCGTCCCGAGTTAAAAAAATTACTGGCTTACATTCGTAAAGGCGATACCGTTACGGTGTCAAAACTTGATCGGTTAGCACGATCAACCAAGGATTTGTTGAACATAGCCGAGGCGATAAAAAAGAAAGGCGCTGACCTTGAAGTCCTCAACATTAATTTAGACACTAAATCTCCAACCGGGCAATTGATGCTTACCATGCTGGCTGCTATTGCTGAATTTGAAAGAGGTATTATGTTGGAACGCCAAAGGGAAGGCATTGATATCGCTAAAGCGGATGGAAAATATAAAGGCCGTAAGCCGATTAACGAAGCCAAACTTCAGCAAGTGCAAAAGCTCGTCGATAATGGCACAAGTGTTAGCAAAGCGGTTTCTGAGGTAGGTATCGGTCGACGTACTTATTATAAAGCTATTGAAGAAGGCCGGATTTAACTCCAGTTTTGATTGGAGATCAGTACACAAACTTACGGTTATGAACTGTAAGCTGATGGCGAAACCGTAAGTTTCTGTTCAAATGCTCCCGCTAGTCCATAAAGGGGGAGCTATCATGACAAGAAAAATTCACATGCAGGACCAGGTCGGAGCCAACAAGATCGAGGAGATCATGCGCCATAATTACGGCCAGTGCTCGATCGAGCAGTGGGCGCTGAAGTTTGCCGTGATCGGGGCGTTTTTGTTGTTGGGGGTGTATTGGTAAGTGTAGTTTCTTGATTTCATAATCGCGCTTTCTTGCACTTATCCAGCATTTTCATCTCAGGACCTGAAGCTCAGCGGTACGAAAACGTATGCTAAGCCAAATATTGGCTCGTATAATCAAAAAACGTTGTTAAAAACTGTCTAAAAAATCGATTAATGGACAGATTATCTATTAATGGGGGTTTGAAGTCCAACGGGAGGGTGTAAATAAATCCGTGTAACCGCTTATTTTCAAGCCGTACAATACGGCAACTTATGGAGAGAAAATGAGCGACCTGATTAAAGACCCCCAGTTGATTTCAGCCATGCAAGAATTAGGGCGAGGCTTGAAATCCCCCAGCGACCTGGCCAAGCTGAGTCGAGAACTGTTAAAGATTACCGTGGAAGCCTCGCTGAATGCGGAAATGGAT